>ERZ827490.69-NODE-69-length-161343-cov-29.584532_pt1 | contig 161343 bp, 117 predicted proteins | sample MGYA00519770_ERZ827490 | MGnify/ENA primary metagenome ERZ827490 (study PRJEB31778, sample SAMEA3449324) | human gut metagenome | biome: human gut; feature: human-associated habitat; material: faeces | place: United Kingdom | collected 2010/2012 ... | reverse complement strand
TTCGCGTTAGCCGATAAGTGCCATGGATGGCAACGTAAAGGCGGCCCCGTCATGACGAGAAACACTTCGCCACTTTCCTTTAGAAAATCCACAGTTGTAGCTAGCATCCGAGTCCGGAGTGGCAGTCCTTTCTGCGTGGATTTTAAAGCAACTATTCAACTAACTCTCAATTTATTTCTCTTCCACCGGAATCTGCTTCAGATTCTCCACAGGCTCCAGGATCTCATTACTGCGGATGTCAATGATAGGTCCTCCGGTACCTTCGATGTATTCTCTGGTAATGGTGACTCTTCCGATATTGTCATCCTTGGGGATCTCGTACATGATATCCAGCATGAAATCCTCAATAATGGAACGCAGGGCTCTGGCGCCGGTGTCACGTTTCATGGCCTTTTCGGCAATGGCATCCAGGGCATCGTCCGTGAACTCCAGTTTCACTTCATCCAGTTCCAGGAGCTTTTGGTACTGTTTCAAAATGGCATTCTTCGGCTCTTTCAGGATCTTCACCAGCATCTCCTTGCTCAGTCCCTGCAGAGTACAGATGATAGGCAGTCGTCCGATGAACTCCGGGATCATGCCGAACTTACGGATATCCTCTACGGTCACCTTAGATAAAATATCGGTATCTTTATCGTATTTGTCCTTCAGTTCGGAATTAAAACCGATGGATGCGGTCTTGGTCAGGCGCTCCTTGATGATCTCATCCAGATCCGGAAATGCACCGCCGCAGATAAACAGGATATTGCGGGTGTTCACCGTAGCCAGGGGCACCATGGCATTTTTGCTATTGGCACCGACCGGTACTTCCACCTCGGCACCCTCCAATAATTTCAACATGCCCTGCTGTACACTTTCACCGCTGACATCCCGGGAATTGGTATTTTTCTTCTTGGCGATCTTGTCGATCTCATCAATAAAGATAATACCTTTCTCCGCTTTCTCTACATCGTTACCGGCGGCTGCCAGCAGCTTTGATACTACGCTCTCGATATCATCACCGATATATCCGGCCTCCGTCAATGACGTAGCATCGGCGATCGCCAGAGGCACATCCAGCAGTTTCGCCAGTGTTTTAACTAAATAAGTCTTACCGGAACCGGTGGGACCGATCATAAGGATATTGGACTTCTCGATCTCAATCGCATCCATGGTGTCGGTAGCTACTCTCTTATAATGGTTGTATACCGCTACCGAAATGACTTTTTTGGCTTTTTCCTGTCCCACTACATATTCATCCAGGCTTGCCTTGATCTTATGAGGTGCCGGAATATCTTTGATGTTGAATACAGGTTTGGGACCTTCGGCTTTCTTTTTCTTCTTGAGTTTCTGCTTGTTGGGAATGCCGCCGTCTCCCTGAAGATCTGCCAGATTCACAAAGCTGATGTTGGGGAATCCGTTCTGTCCGTTAAACTGGTTGAAATCATTAGGATTGTTCAGCATGCCCTGGTAGTCGAACTGGCTCACGGTCTCCATAGTTTTGTGCATGCAGTCATCGCAGATACAGATATGATTAGGCAGCTTGAACATTCTGCCGGCTTTGCTCTCCGGTCTTCGGCAGATGAAGCAGACATCCTCGTACTCGCTGCTGTCCTTTTTGTCCTCTGTCTTTTTCTCCGCGGAATTTTCACCCGCAGTATCCGCTACCTGTGTGTTCTCGCTATTTTTTTCGTTATCCCGATTTTCGTTCAGAGTGGTCTCTGTTTTCTCTTCCTCAGGGATTACTTCTCTATAATCATCATTGTAATTATCTGTCATGTTATTCTCCTCTTTATATAATAGAATTTGCGTCTTACGTAATCGCAACTGCCAGCAGTCGGTTTTCGTAATCCGCTATTCCTTGATGCTTTCTTCTCGCAGTGCTTATCTCGGTATCACTTCGTGCTACCTCGATATCCGGGCTTCGCCCTACACGTATCGTGTCTTACGTAATCCCGCCTGCAAGCAGTCGGTTTTCGTAATCCACGATCCTTGCACTGCTCATGCCTACGCTTATTATATCTAATTCGAATGACTGCTACAAGTGAAGTTTTTCTAAACAAAATCCCCGGGAGATGCAGACGATCTTCCGGGGTTTCTTCTATCTTTCCAATATTCAATATTGGGAACCGCTATATTTATTTTTTATCTGCTGGTCTGCTGCCCAGTGTGAGATTCAGTTCGACAGACACATATTCACCGTTCTGAGGTCTCTGTACCGTTATGGTTACGGAATCACCGGCTGCATAGTACTGTAACATCTTCTGAAGATCAGAGTAGGACGAGATGCTGCTGCCATCGAATTTGGTAATGATATCACCTTTCATGATACCGGCATTCGCTGCTGCACTGCCTTCCTCTACGGATACTACATAGATGCCTTCCGGCATGTTATACATCTGAGAGATCTGGGAAGTTACTTCCTGCTGAGAGATACCGATGTAACCGACTTCATCCTCAGCTACCTTGGTTCTGGTCTGACGCTCCATCAGATCTGCAATGATAGGGCTTGCCGAAGTAATCGGGATAGCATATCCCATACCTTCTACGGCAGTACCACCGATCTTGTTGGAGTTGATACCGATAACCTCACCATTCATGTTCAGCAGTGCACCGCCGGAGTTACCGGGGTTGATGGCTGCGTTGGTCTGGATGAAAGTACCGGTAGAGCCGTTCTCCAGAGTGATCTCACGATTCAGGGCACTTACGATACCGTTGGTAACGGACTGACCATATCCAAGAGCATTACCAATGGCAATTACCGGCTCACCAAGCTTCAGGTCATCACTGCTGCCCAAAGTAGCAACGGTAATGGCATTCTTGGTATCATCGCTCAGATCATTTAAAGATACTGCGATCACTGCCAGATCCATATCGGAATCCAGTCCTTTGACTTGTGCCTGTGCTTCACTGCCGTCGATAAAAGTAACAGTCAGCGTATCTGCGCTCTCTACTACGTGGTTGTTAGATACGATCAGCAGCTCATCATCCGTCTTGCCTACAATAATACCGGAACCGCTGGCCGCTTCTTCCTGTGTATACTGCTGGCCGAAGACATTAGCTGTCTCAGTAAAGTTATTCACAATCGATACCATGGCAGGCATGACCTTCTCCACCACATCAGATACATCAGACTCTACATAAGTAACGTTGGTCGCAAGCTGTGGTGTACTCTGGCTGCTCTCTGTTGCAGCTTCGGAAGCAACCTCACCCACCACTGCGGTATCCGTACCGGTCTTAAGCATCCCGGTGCCCTGTTGTACCGCATAGAACCCGATACCGGCAAACAGTCCGAAGAAAAGTCCCAGGCTGACACTTACCATAGCTTTCCGGAAATAGCCTCCATGCTTTTTGGAGTTCTTAGGTTCTGTATTGCTGCCGGTGCTTCCGCCCATCTGGTATGTGGTGTAACCGTTTGCACTTCCCGCAGCGCTTACACCGCTGAATGTACCGGTTGTATTTTCATTGCCGGTTTCGTAACCGGAAAAATTATCATTCTCGTACATAATGCTTCCTCCTATCCTATCTGTAAGTGAGAAATTCTTTTTACCATTCTTCGTTGTTATTTCATTTCTTACTCTCACCTTATGAACACAGTATAACCGTCAATTGTGACCGAATTGTGATAACTTTCTGAAGCAATTATGAAAGATCAAAAAAGTCCCGAAGAAGCATTATGCCTCTCCGGGATGTACTTTTTTATAAATAATTACTCCACAGTAACAGATTTTGCCAGGTTTCTCGGCTTATCCACATCACAGCCACGTCCCACTGCCACATAGTAAGCAAACAGCTGCAACGGAATGATTGCCAGGGAATTGGTAAAGTACGGATTCGTCTCGGGAATGTATACCACATAATCCGCTGCCTTCTCGATGGCTTTGTTGCCCTCGATGGTAACCGCCATGACAAAAGCGCCTCTTGCCTTTACCTCTACCATATTACTGATGGTCTTCTGGAACAGAGCCGGCTGGGTTGCCAAAGCCACTACCAGGGTGCCATCTTCGATCAGGGAAATGGTGCCATGCTTCAGTTCTCCGGCTGCATAAGCCTCGGAATGAATATAGGAGATCTCTTTTAACTTCAGGGATCCCTCCAGGGAAATCGCATAGTCGATACCACGTCCGATGAAGAAGATGTCTCTCGCTCCCACATAACGGTTGGCGAAATGCTGGATCTTCTGCTTCTGGCCCAGAAGCAACTCGATCTGATCCGGCAGACATCTTAAATCTGTCAGCATACTCTGGAACTTCTCCTGGTCAATGGTTCCACGCACCTTGGCGAACTTCATAGCCAGCATGTAAAGTGCTGTCAGCTGTGCACTGTAAGCCTTGGTCGTTGCAACGGCGATCTCGGGACCTGCCCAGGTGTACATAACACTGTCCGCTTCTCTGGCGATGGAGCTGCCGACGACATTGACAATACCCAGTACCTTGAAGCCCTTTTCCTTGGATTCCCGCAGAGCTGCCAGCGTATCCGCAGTCTCACCGGACTGGCTGATGACGATGACCATATTGCCCTTCTGCAGGATGGGATCACGATAACGGAATTCGCTGGCCACATCCACCTCTACCGGGATTCTTGCCAGACCTTCAATGACATATTTTGCGGTAACACCGGTGTGATATGCGGAACCGCAGGCCACGATATGGATCTTTGTGATCTCCTGAATCTCCTCATCGCTCATATTCAGTTCTTCGATGACGATATCATTATCCTTGATACGGGGAGAAATGGTATCGTTGATCGTCTTCGGCTGTTCGTAAATCTCTTTCAGCATGAAATGCTCATAGCCGCCCTTTTCCGCAGCATTGGCATCCCAGTCGATGGTCACGGGGGTTTTCGTGATCTCTTCTTCGTCCACTGAGAAGAATCTAAGACCGTCTTCCTTCAGTTCCACCACTTCCTGATTATCTACATAATATACGGTTCTGGTATATTTGAGAATTGCGGGAACATCAGATGCGATAAAGCTGCCGCTCTCACTCTTGCCTACGATCAGAGGACTGTCTTTGCGGGCAGCGAAGATCTTATCAGGCTGATCGGCAAACATGATACCCAGCGCATAGGAGCCCTCTACACGATGCAATACCTTAGTGATCGCTTCCAGGGGATTTCCCTTATAATAGTAGTCTAACAGATGCGCCAGTACCTCGGTATCGGTCTCAGAGATGAACTGATACCCCTTATCCTGCATCTTTTTCTTCAGTGGAATATAGTTCTCAATGATTCCGTTATGTACTACAGCAATGGTACCGGCGTTATTCATATGGGGATGGGAATTGATATCACTGGGAGCACCGTGGGTTGCCCAACGGGTATGCCCGATACCGGAGGTTCCCTTCATAGACTCGCCTCCGTGTGTCAGGTTTTCCAGAACCTTAAGTCTCCCGACAGCCTTTTTGGTGTTGATCTTCTCCCCATCAAAAATAGCCATACCCGCGGAATCATATCCACGGTATTCCAGTTTGGACAGACCGTCTAAAATGATCGGTGCTGCCTGTTCTGTTCCAATATATCCTACGATACCACACATAGTCATACATCCTTTCTGTTCTGTTTCCAGTATTCTTTGTTGGAAGTAAAAGCAAGGACCCATTTTCCGGGGAGCCTGCGATAGTTCTTACCTAATAGATAACCTGCATATTTACAGGCACATTGTATATAAAAATGGAGCAACTTGCCGGACATATGATTTTTCCGCAAATATGCTGTCACATCTTTCACCATTCGTTTTCCCTCGGACTCCGAAGGATATGCTGCGAAGACTTCCGGATGTTCTGCCTGGGATACCCCCAGGTCAAAATTCCTTTGGAACTGCTGTACATTGGTATAATTATGGGAATGAACCACCCGGGCATCCGCCGCATAAGCGATCGCATACCCCGCTTCCACCGCTTTCGCCGCATAGATCATATCTTCATTAAATATGGTATGTTTTACGAATCCACCCAGTTCTTCATAGATGTCCCGGCGGTATGCCGCACACACATTGGAGCAGAAAAATGTCTTGATCCCCAATGTCTTAAGATCTTCTGCGGATTTGATCCGTGACTGTGCCGGATAATTAAATTCCCTGGTATAACATTCCACCGGTGCACAATCTTCTCTCGGCAGCTGTCTTGCATAGGATACCGCCACCTGATCCCGCAGCGGTTCCGTCAGTTGTTCGATCAGATTGTCATCTGCCGGCATGGCATCCTGGGTCATCATGACAAAAATATCTGCGGAAGATTTTTTCACACCCATGCGTCTGGTGCCGCCATGATCAAATTCTCTTTTGGAGACATGATATACCTTAATGTTCTGATATTTCTCCAGAAATCTGGTTCCATAGATCAGCTGCTCAAAATATTTTTCCCCGGTGTTCAGCAGGATCACTTCATGTACCGGCACGCTCTGGCTGTCAAGCTTATCTAATAATGTAAATAGTTCTTTCCCCGGTTTATACAGGGGAATGATCACATCGATCTCCATTGCAGAGCGCTCCTTACTTTCTCAATCTCTGGTCTATTATACTTTATCCCCGTCTGTTACACAAGACTTTTTCATATGACACGAGGGAGCTCCGGTGCTCTCCGGAAGACTCCCTCGTCAATTCGTTTTCTTATTTATTCAGATAAGGTGCCGTATCGGACGCAATCTTTCTACTGTATTCCTTTACACTGTCGGTTACGGTGTAGTTCGCATCATCAAACAGGAACTGATGCAGCCATACAACATTGCTCTCCAGATCCAAAGGTACTACACTGCTTCCCTTTGCACCGATGTTACCGGTGGCACGCATGGTCTCTTCAGGGAAACCTCCCTCGTCCACAATACGATATTTTGTGATGTTAGCCAGCAGATCCAGAATATCCTTGGAATCCAAGCTGGTGTAAACATCATCGATGGCACTGTTAAATACCTTGGACAGAGTATCGTAATCGGCCTTCTTCGCCTGATCTTCAATCGCCTGGATCACTTCACGCTGACGTGCGGCACGCTTGAAATCATTACCTGCGGTATAACGGATACGGCAGTAAGCCGTCGCCTGCAGACCGTTTAGCAGCTGTACTCCGGTCTCTGTTACCGGTGTGTAGTCACATTTTAAGACCTCTGCAATACCGATCTGGTAGTTATTGATATGCTTGATCTCCTCGGAGTCCACATCGATATAGACACCGCCCAGACCGTCAATCACTTCACTCAGTCCCTTATAGCCTACGGTTACAAAGTTCGTAATATCCATATCCAGATTCATGTTTAACATCTTAACTGCCTGCTCCGCTCCGCCATAGGAATAAGCCGCGTTACACTTCTGATAGGAGTCCGTGCCGATGTTCAGATACGTATCACGATATACACTGACCAGTTTGATATCGCCGGTATCCATATTGATGCTGGCGATCATAATACTGTCGCTTCGGCTGCCCTTGTACAGCTGGCTGTCCTTCGTTGCATCCACACCGAACAGTGCAATGTTCATATACCCCTTCATTGCTTCGTCCTGTTGTACTTCTTCCGGAATCCGAAGCTCTTCCGTCTCTAATACCGTTACCTTGGGTCCTTCATTATTTGTGTGGGTCATTACCAGATACAATACTGCTACCATGATCAGGATAACCGCAATCTCTACACCGAAGATGATAACCTTTCTTCTCTTCTTGGCAGCACGCTGCTTGGCAGATACTCTCCTCTGTCCGTTACTGTTGCCGGCAGGTCTCGATCCGGCAGGTCGCTGTCCCGCAGGTCTCTGTCCATTTCCGGAAGGTCTTCTTCCGCTTCCGGCTGGTCTCTGACCATTGCCGCCATTGTAGTTAGAATTTGTTGCCATCTTGTCTTCTCCTTGTGTTAATAAGCATTTTTATTGATAAATCCTGTAAAAAATGTCATAAGAATGATCTTAATGTCAAACCCGAGGGTCCAGTTCTCAATGTAATAAATATCATACTCGATCCGCTTCTTGATGGAAGAATCACCACGCAGACCGTTGACCTGTGCCCATCCCGTGAGGCCCGGCCTCACCTGATGTTTTACCATATATCTCGGGATCTCTTCCTTGAACTTTTCCACGAACTGAGGGCGCTCCGGTCTCGGTCCCACCAGGCTCATATCTCCTTTCAGGATGTTGAACAGCTGCGGAAGTTCATCAATGCTGGTTCGTCTTAAGATCTTGCCGATCCCGGTGACTCTGGGATCGTTTCGCACCGTCCAGCCCTTTTTCTCCTCCGCTGCAGTCTGCATTGCCATACTGCGGAATTTGTACATATAAAATGATTTATTATGAAGTCCTACCCGTTCCTGCTTGAAGATCACAGGTCCCGGACTGGAACATTTTACCAGAATTGCCGACAACAGCATGATCGGTGACGTAATGATGATGCCGAACAGGGAGCCGACAATATCCATGGCTCTCTTGATCATCATATTTCCGGTGTTGGTCAGCGGCACATACCGAATATTGATCACCGGAAGTCCCATGAGATCCTCCGTGTAAGGTCTGCTGGGGATCAGACTGCTGTAGTCGGGGATGAATTTCGTATGCACGCCGGATTTCTCACAGATATCCACAACACCTTCCAGATAATCATAATCTTTCAGAGAAAGCGTGATCGCGATCTCGTCCAGCTTGTTCTCCGGAAGAATATACTCCAGATTCCCCAACGTTCCCAGGACTTTCACTCCCTTATAGGTAGTCCCTCCCGGAATGTGCTCATCCAGAATACCGCATACAACATATCCCCACTGGGGATTGCTTAAGATTCTGTCAATATACTCTTCTGCCGCTCTGGAATAGCCCACCAGCAAAATATGCTTTAGATTGTATCCCCTTTTCCGGAGTGTCCGCAACGCTTTTCTCATTATGATGCGGGATACCGAAGTCAGAAATACATTCAGCACATAAAAAATTGCCATGACGGATCGCGAAAAGTTGATCTCACGAATGATCATATACAGTATAATGATCAATGCCGCCAGGCCGATGGTATTTGCCTGCAGAATGCTGTAAATCTCATGTCTGCGGCGGACGGTTCGCTTCGGGGAATACACGCTGCACCGGTAATATAGGAACATATAACCGGGCACAATAAAAGGAAGCAGCTTATAATACTCCTGCACAGGCAGGACACCGATTCCGGGACCGTCGTTCAATATATAAAATTTGATATAATAGGCAAGGACAAAGGATATGGCTGTGATCAGCGCATCCATTATCACAAGAAGCCTGTTAAAGACTTTCTGGTTGTCTTTTATCATATGGGTCACCCAATCTGTAAGTCTGAAAAGCTTCTTTTTAACGATTTCATTCTACAATAACGGTGTTTTTTTCTCAACTTAAGAATTTATGAAGCCATTTCTTAAGATTTCATAAGAATTCGAAACACATTAAAATACAGCTGCCACTGGATCTTCACATAATTCCCCAGATGATGCCACCGGAAGGGAACTTTGTGCTGTCTTCCCGTGGTTCCTACAGATCTTCTCAGGCCCGCTGCCAGTCCCTTCAGATATAGTTTTCCCATTCTTTTCTTACAAAAAAACAAAAACTTTATGCCAAATCCAAGCAAAAAAAACGGCAGGTTCAGAATACACTGCAAAAGCGGCATATTCTTGCCGATCACATAAATACTGTTGGCAGACGCAAGTAACGTTTTCCGGGGATTGTATCTGGATCCCGTGGAAGCACTGCCATAATGCAGCACAGCCGCCTTCGGTTCATACCGGTTCTCATAGCCGTAGATCCGGGCACGGTAGCCGATATCCAGATCTTCCAGATAGGCAAAATGTTCTTCATCAAAATAACCGATCTCTTCAAATACGGATCGTCTGTAGATTGCGGCACCGCCACAGGCGGAAAACACCGGGACAGACTTATCATAATCCGCCGCCGGTTGTCCCTTCCCCCGGGAATAGGCCCAGCCCAGCACGCAGTAACGGTCTCCGGCATCATCGATGAGCTCCGGTCTGTCCCACATCAGCATCTTCGCACTGACGGAAAATATCTTTTCATTTTCGCGGATAGCATCATATAAGCCTCTTACAAAACCGGCTTCTGCCTTTGTATCATTGTTCAGAAGGATTACATATGGTGTCTTCGCTTCCCGTATCCCCAGATTCACTGCATGACAGAATCCGGTGTTTTCCGGTAAAGATATCAGGCGCACACCTTCCCCACACCATTCCTTTTGCAGATATTCCACGCTGCCGTCCACGGAAGCATTATCGATGATCAGCACTTCATATCCGGGGGCATTTTGCTGCTCTCTGCACAGAGAAGTCATGCACTCTGCCAGATATTTCATTCCGTTGTAATTTGGTATAACAACCGTTATTTCACTCATAATGGTTTAAACTCCTCCGGATATTCCGGCAGATAGAGTAATCTTCCTCTTTGCCGTAACGCTTCGGACAATCGCAGACTTAAGGTTCGGATGTCCGCACCCTCCGGCAGCGTAGTAATATTAAATATCGGCTGTTCTTTCGGTAGTCTCCGAATCTCGGTATACGGAACTCCCACGATTTTTTCAAACACTTCCCTGCATTCAGGTCGGATACGGATACAGCGAAGATCCAGCGCTTCCGCATCCTGGGACAGCTCCGCGCGGTGCAGATATCCGCCGAATCCCTTCGGCAGTCCTTCATAAAATACGGTTCCGTCTGCCGTCATTCTGCCGCCGATGATCTTGCCGTGTTTCTTCCCGGACAATACTCTGCCGCCTACAGCTGCCACATCCGGCCTGGCTTCCCATACTTCTTTATATTTTAACCGATAAAATCCCACATGTCTGGTCTCTGTCGCGGTGGCCGGGATATGACGGCGGTCCGCATGATCCTGTAATGCTCTCATCCCCGCATCATACGCATATTTTTTGCTGTTTGGATTGGCTGCTGTGGATGCCTCATGACATCTCCAGTGATACAACACCTTCGGAATATGGAGTATTCTCTTCTCCGCAGTCTGCCCTCCCTCTGTCAGCACTTCCGCTACACAGCGCAGTACCAGATCATAGTCCTGGGCACCGTCAAATTCCGGACGGAATTGCAGGCTTTTCAGCAATTTACTCTCCATTACCAAAAAATGACAGATATAGTTATTGCTGAGAATTAAATCGTAATTAAATTCTTCTTTATAATTGGGCTCATAGTATCTGGTCTCTTCTCCATCGCACTTATCCTCATCCGAATAAGCGAAGGCGACTTTGACACCTCTGTCATATGCTTTGATGATCGCATCAGCCATTTCGTACAACGCATCCGGTGTCAATACATCATCATGATCCAGCAGACCGATATACTCTCCCTTCGCATAGGGAAGCGCCTGATTGGTATTAGCAGCGATTCCCGCATTTTCTTTCAGATGCACATAGTGGAGCCTGGGATCTGCTGCGACAGGTTCTGTCTCGCCATCCGTCGGCTGCTCCTTCAGGAATCCCTGCTGCTTCAGTACCTCCTCCACACTGTGATCCTCCGTGGCATCTGCCAGGATCAGTTCCCAATGGGGATAGCTCTGTTGCATAACACTTGTTATCATTCTGTTCAGATATGCTTCCGGCGTTCGATATAAGGGTACCACAATACTGAACGTAATCGGCTTCTCCCATTTTCTATCACTCTGCCTTACCAGCTCTGCTTCCGAACAGGGCACAAAAAAATAGCGGTCTGTCTCTGTCAGGCGCTCCCTCACAGAGATCCAGGTTTCCCTCAGGCCGTTACGTTGCAGATAATATAGAGTTTTCTTAAGGTTTGCCTTGTTTAGCTTTGCCACAGATACCTCCAGCTTTTCATAAAAGAGCAAACCGCCCTGCACGGGCGATTCGCTCTTTTGAAAACTAATATGATTTATGGAGCACTGCCTTACAGTACTGCCTTTACATCCTCGGTCAGCTTCTCTACCTTAGCCTTTGCATCCTCTAAGCTGGTTCCCTTGACACCCATGTAGAACTTGATCTTGGGCTCGGTTCCGGAAGGACGTGCACAGCACCATGCATTGTCAGGAAGCTCGAAGTACAGAACATTGGACTTGGGAAGTCCTGTGGTGGTCTTCTCTCCGGTCTCCATGTCGATGATAACATCGTTCTGGTAATCACGGAACTTCTCTACCTTCAGATCTCCGAATGCCTTAGGAGGATTCTTACGAAGCTTCTCCATGATCTCGGCGATCTGTCTTGCGCCATCGATACCCTTCATGGTGATGGTATACTGGGTCTCCTTGAAGTAACCGTACTTCTCATACATGGATACCATCATATCCCACAGAGTCATGTTGTGCTTCTTGCAGTAAGCTGCTACTTCGCACAGACACATCACTGCTACGATCGCATCCTTATCTCTTGCGTGGGTACCTGCCAGGCAGCCGTAGCTCTCTTCCAGACCAAATACGTAGTTGTTGCTGCCGGTCTGCTCGAAGAGCTTGATCTGCTCGCCAATGAACTTGAAGCCGGTCAGTACCTCGATCAGCTTTACGCCGTAAGCCTGCGTAATAGGTTTGGTCATGTTGGTGGTAACGATAGTAGTTACCAGTGCGGGATTCTCGGGCATGGTACCGGTCGCAGTCTTCTCTCTTAAGATATATTCTGCGATCAGCATGCCGGACATATTACCGGTAAATGCCACATACTCGCCGGTCTTGGTATCTTTTGCATACACACCCAGACGGTCTGCATCGGGATCGGTTGCCAGAACGATATCCGCATCCTTCTCCTTCGCCAGACGAAGCGCATAGGTAAATGCCTTGGGATCCTCGGGATTCGGGTAATCCAGTGTGGTAAAGTTCGGGTCCGGATTCTCCTGCTCGGGAACCACATAGACATGCTTGAATCCCAGCTCAGACAGGATACGTCTTACCGGCTTGTTACCGGTACCGCATAACGGAGTATATACGATCTTGATGTCATCTGCCATTTCCCTGATCACATCAGGATGAATGATCTGCTTCTTCAGCTCTGCCATGTACTTGTCATCGATTTCTTTGCCGATCACTTCATAGAGTCCTGCTGCCACAGCATCCTCTCTGCTCATGGTCTTCACGGTATGATAATCCTTGATGGACTGTACTTCGGTAATGATGTCCTTATCGATAGGAGCGGTTACCTGTGCGCCGTCCTCCCAGTATACCTTATAGCCATTGTACTCAGGAGGGTTGTGGCTGGCGGTAACTACAATACCTGCAGTACATCCTAACGTCCGAAGGGCAAAGGACAGCTCCGGGGTAGGTCTTAAAGATTCAAAAATGTATGCCTTGATGCCGTTGGCTGCCAGACATCTTGCTGCCTCATCGGAAAACTCGGGAGACATGCGGCGGGAGTCGAATGCGATTGCCACACCCTTACTCTGTGTACCGCGCTTGATAATATAATTGGCAAGACCCTGAGTTGCCTTACGAACGGTATATACGTTCATACGGTTGGTTCCTGCACCGATCACACCACGTAAGCCGCCGGTACCGAATTCCAGTTCCTTGTAAAAACGATCTTCCACTTCTGCTTCATTATTGCGGATTGCCAGAAGTTCCTCCTTGGTCTTCTGGTCAAAATAATCATCTTTTAACCAGAAATTCAGTTCGTCCATATAACTCATTTTCCTATCCTCCTGTTTTATCGCTATCTTTCAATATCTTCAGTAAACGCTCTCCGGTGATATTTTACCATAGATTCCCTCTACTGAAAAGAATTATTTAACGTCCGCTAACTGCCGGATCCTTCAGTGCATAATCGCTGCGATCCAGAGAGAAATTCGGATTGTAATAGGGATCTCCCGCCTCCAGTTCAGCCTTCCATTTTTCACGGAAATGCTCGGATTCTCTGTTGTAGCGCTCTGCCTTTTCTCCCTGATCGTCCAGTCCTCTGGAGATGGATTCGTAATGATACAACTCCGCAAAAGGAGTCCACACATTCAGAAGTCCCAGTTTACGTAATTTCAGGCAGAAATCCACATCATTTAAAGAGATCACAAAGCTCTCATCCAGACCGCCCACCTGCTCATACAGGCTCTTTTTCACCAACAGACAGGCACCGGTCACCGCTGTAACGTTCTGGGTATAACACAGACGTCCCATGTAGCCTAAGTTCTGTACCGGGATGCGATAATGGGTATGTCCTGCCGTGCGGTGTGCTCCCAGTCCGATGACCACGCCGGCATGCTGGATCGTCTTGTCCGCATAATACAGTTTGGCACCTACGGCACCCACATCCTCTCTCTGGGCATACATCAGCATCTCTTCCATCCAGTTGGCTGTGATAACCTCCGTATCATTGTTCAGCAGTAAAATATACTCCCCGGAAGCATAAGACGCTCCCAGATCATTGACCGCAGAATAATTAAAGTCACCATGATATGTCACAATGGAAATCCGTCCGTCCCCGCTGTGCAGGATACCGCCGTCATGGCCGCAGACTGTATGCAGCTTGCATCTTTCTTCATAAGAATCATCGCCGGACAATCCCAGCAGTTGGGAATAATAGTCCTTGATCTCCGGTGTGGTACTGTTATTTTCCACGACAATGATCTCGTAATTGCTCCAGGTGCTGTTCTTTTGGATCGAGGTAATACAACGCTTCAGATCCTCAACGTGATCCTTATTGGCGATCACGATGGAGATCTTCGGATCTCCCAGGATCTGATACCGGATCCGGAAGATCGTGGCGCAGGCTCTGGTACTGGTGATCTGAAAATGCTTAAAACCATGCTTTTTCAGATGATCTGCCACAGCTCCCTTTGCCGCCTCAATGGCATAAGGCTTCGCGTCAATGCTGGCTGCGGTACTGCCCTCATGGCTTCTCCAGTAGTACATCAGTCTGGGAACATGAACGATCTTTTCCGCTCTGTCGGTCAGACGCAGGATCATATCGTGATCCTGGGCACCGTCAAATGCGGTGCGGAACAGTTCCTCTCCCTCTAACAGTTTTCGGGAAAAAACGCTGAAATGGCAGATATAATTATTCGCCCGCAGATTGTCCGGTGCATAGTCCGGCTTAAAATGCATGGTCAGCATTTTATTAATATCATTTTCCTTGAACGTGGTCTCATCACAATAGAGATAATCCGCACCCCGCTCATTGATCTCCTTCACATACGCATACAGTACGGAAGGATGCAAAATATCATCCTGGTCAAACAGACCGATATAATCTCCGGTAGCCAGCTTGTAACATTCGTTGGTGTTATAGGAGATACCGCCGTTATGATCCAGGTGCTTATAGACGATACGACCATTCGCCTTCGCCGCGTACTCCCTGCAGAGTTCCTCGATATAGGAGTGCTCCGCGTCGGAACCGTCCGCCAGACACAGTTCCCAGTTGGGATACGTCTGATTCATGACGCAGTCCAGCATCTGGATCTGGAATTCCCTTTTATTGTTCCACAGCGGAACCAGAATGCTGATCTTCGGCATATAAGGGAATATCGTCTCTTCTTCCTTTTTCCGCTGCTCCGCATCAGGAAAGCTTCCGGTTCCGTAGGACTCCATCAGGCTCTTCTGGCGACTCTTGTTGCGGATCTTACGCAGGATATCCTTCGGTCCGCCACAATGGGACAAGCGATCCCTCTGTCTCTGTGCGAAATGGATCAGACTTCTCGCCGGACCCGTGGCTTTCCAGAATTTATTCTTTTTGATCCGGTCCAGTTTGAACTGCAGGTCCTCTTTTTCCGATTCCAGCACTACGATCTTGTCTGCCAGATCTGCACATTTTTCGTGCTCCCTCTCGTAGGCTTCTTGATAATTGATCTCAGACATGTTTTTCCTCCGTCAAATATTTTCCCGTTGTATTCCACAGTTTCAGCTTACTGATCCGATGGACCGCAAGAACGGCGATTCCATAATTCCCCGGAGGCAGCTGCCCTGTTTTCCGTTTCACACAGAAACCTCCCAGCGCCACATTTTTCTGGTCCGGAAGATTCTCCTCCAGTTCCTGCCGATATGCAGGTAAAATCTTCATGGACCATACCTTCCGGTCCGCCTCCCGCTGTCCCTGCGTATCTTCGGGAAGCAATACTAAAAATTTATCATAACATGCGTTATCATCTCCCAGGATCACACTGTATCCCTGGATCCGCTCCGGCCCTGCAGTCTCCACCCGTGCCATCAGGCAGTCATCCTGTCTTGCATTTTCCAGAAGCTCCTGCCAGCTCTCACATCTCCATGCCGGCTCCTGTAAAATATTCCGGTCTGTAAGATATGCCGGAACCACACGGCTGTCCAGTCCTTCCCGGTTCAGTCCCATAGGGTAAAAAGGATCCACTCCGCGGAACTGAGGATGCATCTGGTAAAGCAGTTCTCTCTCTTCCGTCAGGCGTCGCATTTTCTCGGGACTTTCGTCGCTTCCGCGGCTCAGGGATTCATGATGATATGCAAAACAGTCATTCAGCACCACATTGTAATATCCCATTTCCACCAGACAAAATCCCAGATCCACATCATTATAGGCCACCCGCAGTGCCTCCCGGAATCCACCCGTCTCCCGGAATACCTCTGTCCTTATCAGCAGACAGGCACCCGTCACTGCCACGCAATTCAGATCAAAGCGATTTCTGCCAAAATAATAAGACTTATCGTCTTCCATGAACTGGAGCTTATGCACCGGTCCCACCGGCAGATTGACAATACCGTCGTGTTGTATTTTCACGGAATCCGGATAATACAGCTTTAGGCCCACGCTTCCCACATAAGGCTGCATAGCGCGGATCACCATTTTGTCCAGCCAGTCATTGCCGCACACTTCTATATCATCATTTAAAAACAGCAAAAACTTTCCTTCCGCCAGTTCAGCTCCCCGGTTGCACATCGCTGAAAAATTAAATTCCGCCGGTTCATAAATATAACGGACAGGGACACCGCTTTCCCGGATCCGTCCGATCAGATCTTCCGTTTTTTGCTTATTTTCCGCACTGCTTCCGTTATCCACCAACAAAATTTCAACAGGGATCCTGCCCTCAGACCTTCTCGTCAGGGAACGCAGGCACTTCTCCAGTACCTCCGGATTATCTTTGGAGGGAATGATCACCGAGACTTTAAGCTCTCCTGCGAATAACTCTTTGGCACCTTCCGCCGCCCTGGAGGCCAGTTCCACCGCCAGCTGCGGTGACTCCTTTTTCAGCTGGTAATTTTCCCAGGGAGTGCACTCCCGGCTGTCCCGGTCTGCACGTGCATCCGGTCCCTGGATTCCTATTCCGTCTGCGGAAAAAGTTCCATGGAACAACACGGTTTCCATATGACCGATGGAATGACAATCTCTCTCGAACCCTCCGGCTCCCAAAAACAGGCGATCCATCAGCGGACGGATCTCTCCGGCATCTGTAAAAATAATTTCTTTTCCAGTGCTCTCGTTCTCTGTCACGACCGGATTTTCTCCCATTCTCTGCAGCAGACTGCTCCGTACCGCAACGACACTTCCCACATAGAAAAAGGCTCTGTACAGATCCGGTGACCAACAGGGTTTGTACCAGGGAATGCAACGCTCTCCCTTCTCATTCATCAGGTCTTCATCACCGTAGACGATTTCTGCTTCCGGATGCTTTGTAAAATAAGCGTTGATCCGCTCTGTCGCATTATCTGCCAGTCGTCCCGCCGCCTGTCGGAAAATGACGAATTCCACAAGTCCCGCAATTTCCCGGGGTTCCGCGCTTTCCCGGTCCTGCTCCACTGCCCACTGTTCATAGGTGACCTTAAGCTGCGCCAGTTCTTTTTCGTATTTTTTATCCTGCTGTGCGATCAGCACCTGCTTCACCGCTGTCCGAATACCCAAGCTGCCGCTCCCTTCTTCTCCACTCCCATCATATCTTTTGCCATTGCCTGAGGGATCTGTACGATCTCCATTTTCACAGACAACGTATTCTCCGCCTGCCGGTTCAGCACATCTGCCCGGATCGTCATATTGGGATCCTCCGTGGCAAATATCACGCTGGGATGGTCCGCTCCCTCTTCGGATTTCAGGATTTTTCCGTTGGTAGTGAACACTTTCTTATCCTGCAGAGGAACCGGCTGTCCGTTCATGGACAGTTCCCGAATCTTACAGATGCAGGAACACATTGCCGGATCCAGCCGCAGATAATGTACGTTACCGTCGAATTTCACGGTAAATTCTGCCTCTTTTTCCGCAACATAGACATTTTCCGGGAAATAAGAATTCTCTTCGGAAAATCCCTGTCCCTTGTCTTCATAGATCTGTACCCGCAGTTCTCCTTCCGACTGACGAAAACGCCCGATCCATTCGGTGGGTTTATAGATTTCGCCGCCTAAGAGATTCCGGATCTCACCCATGGACAATTTCTGTCCGGTGACATATTTCTGGAATTCCCGCTCCTGCTCTCTGTACTGTCTTGCCTCATTTTCCGTAATGTCCAGACGATCTAAGATCCGGTCCAGTTCCAACGCATTGCGTCTTTCATTCTCCAGAACATAACAGTAAATTGCCCGGAACGCCAGTGCTTTCGTATCTATGACACGGTCAAAGGTCCACTCGTAATCGATCAGTGTCCAGTGATCCCCGTCCACCAGAATATTGGCAAAGATCAGGTCAAAATCCGCTACCGGAACTTCTTCCCCGAATCCTACCCTCTCCAGATACTCCGCAAACAGGCTGTGGAATCCTTCGATATCCTGTCTGTCCAGACATTCATCCATCAGTTCCGACAACGGTCTGCCCGATACGAATTCAAATTCCGCATAAGGGATGCCGTCCTCTTCTCCCGGATGACAGACATTAACGTCCAGCCGGCTTCCGGCATAACGTCCTTTTAATTTTTCATACGCTTCCATCATATGGCGCACATGCGCCTCGGCTTCTTTGGTCAGCGGATATTTCCGCACGATCCGATTCCCCCGGTCATCCCGCAGGATCTCCGTACGGATGCGGAAGCTTTCCGCACGGTCGTTGGAATATCTGACATATTTCAGGTCCAGAGGCTTACCGATCACTGCCAGATAAGAATTGGAAAATACAGAAAAAAGCCCTTCTTCCACGATTCCGTCAAAAGCACTTTTTTCATCGAATAACAACATTCTGTCACGGTCGAAATTCCGCAGATTATTGGACAGTTCTCCCCGGCCCGGCAGATATGCATCCGAATAGACTGTGGTCATGAATTTATAATCGGGATACGGATAATAAAAACTGCGTTCTCCCACACCGCAGGCATCGAAGATCTTCTCCAGTTTTTTCCGGGAAAAAGTACGCACGACGCCGCCGTTCGGATAATTTTCAATTCCGGAAAACCAGTCTCCCAGGTGATCTTCCTTGCAGCCCGCAAAATATTTCAGTCCGTATTTGTTCTCAATAGCGATAACGATTCGTCCACCCGGTGCCAGATGCTTTTGCAGAATTTTCAGAAAATCTTCATAAGGTGTGCTGCCGCCTATGTAAGCCTGGCCGTACTCGAAGACACCAATGAGGCAGATATAGTCATAATCTGCGGGCAGATCCGGTTCCACATCTGTAAAATTGCCCACATGGATCGTCACATTTTCACTTTCACTGTGCCGGTACGCATTGATCAGACTGCGCTTTTTTGAGAGATCCACGCAGGTCACCGATCCGGCTTTCCGGGACAGGGCTCCTGTAATGGCTCCGCAGCCGCTGCCTACTTCCAACACTTTGTCCGTCTTTTTGATCGGAAGAAAATCCACGATATTTTCCCGCAGAGCCGACAGATGATACAGGATCGGCCAGCTTTTTCTCTCTGCGATGATCTGGTCATATTCCACGGTACTGTATTTTTTTACAATCTCCAGAATCTCGTCTTCCACACTGCCGTCACAATAATAATCCTCTCCGGGATACTTATCCAGATTCAGTGTTACTTTGCCGATGGTCTCTGTCATTCTTTATTTCTCCTCCGCATCCCACACTTTCGTGTTGGAATCCATATCATAATAGCCTACGGTGTTTTTATCGGATACTACTGTAATATTCAGGGCATCATACAGTCTGTGATAGACCTCAAAGGTATCCTGATTGTACCCCGTCACTCCCAGAGACAGCAGATATTCTCCGCCCTGCAGATTCATCTTCTGTGTAAAAGTCACATTTTTCACATCACCTGGTTCCACACTGTCTAAGAACGCCTTCTCGATCATGGTATTGGTACCGGTGATCTCCACACCGATAACATTTTTCACGGAAAATGCAAAAATCGGTGCCGGTATAGGATCCATAAACCGGACCTTCATATGGATGGTAAACATTGTCCCCTTCAGAATGGCATTGGTAGGCACACCCCTGTCATCCGTAATGTAAAATTCTTCGATCTGTGCCTGCTTTGTACCGTATTCCAGGGCATTGGGATTCTGTCCCTTCGCCTCCGCGGAAGCCTCAGCAGCATCTTTGGCTACGCCATCCGCCTTTTTCGCAGCGGCTCTCTGCAGATCTTCATCATCTAAGAGATTCTCCGATTCCTTACCGGCATTTTCGGATTCATCGTACTGTCCCACCAGTACCCGTTTATAAGTATCGATCATGGCCTTGGGGCTGCCTTCCCCCAGAATATTTCCCTGGTTCAGCAGATAGACGCGGTCGCAATATTTACTGATACTGCTCAGATCGTGACTGACGAAGACGATCGTCTTGCCCATTTTCTTGAATTCTTCGAATTTATGATAACATTTTGCCTGGAAAAATACATCACCGACGCTCAGAGCCTCATCTACGATCAGGATCTCCGGCTCGATATTGATCGCCACTGCAAACGCCAGGCGGACGAACATACCGCTGGAATAGGTCTTTACCGGCTGATAGACATAATCTCCGATATCCGCAAAGCTTAAGATCTCCGGCAGCTTTGCCTCGATCTCTTTTTCGGAAAATCCCATCATAGTACCATTCAGATAGACATTCTCGATACCGTTGTATTCCATATTGAAGCCGGCACCCAGCTCCAGCAGAGCGGAGATACGCCCGTTGACCAGCACCCGTCCGGAAGTCGGATTCAATACTCCGGTGATGATCTTCAGGATGGTGGACTTACCGGAACCGTTGGTACCGATGATTCCCACGGTTTCCCCCTGATAGATCTTCATACTCACGCCTTTCAGGGCATAGTGGAGCTTATGTTTGGTCTTTTTACCGAATCCGAAAGCTTCCTTCAGACGGTCCGAAGGTTTATCATATAATTTATAGATTTTCTGGACATTATCAACTTCAATTGCCAGTTTTCTCTTATCCTGCATAATGTCTTAATCCTTTTCTTTCAGTGTTACACTGTCTTTATGGTACCACATGGCCAGAGAACGGTTGGCCTCATTGTCCGCATCCTCGGAGATTTCTCCCATGCACAAAAACCACGGGCGGAACTGATAGGCCGGCAGCTGCACATCTTTTTCCGGTCCGGACAGAATTGCCACCCGCTCCAGATATTCCTGATGAAAATTATAAGCCTCCCCGGTGTGCACATAATAATACGCTCCATAGGACGAATAATGTCCCGCCTGATTGGATGATGCCCGGAAGATCACAAGACATGCCACACCGATCAGCACATAAAACCACCAGGCTGCTGCGCCGTTTCGTATGGCCCACTTCTGTATCGTCAATTGCCCGGTTGTCTGCTCCGCTCTTTTCTCCAGTAACTGTCGCAGCCACCCGATCCAGTAGATCTCATTCAGAAATAAAAGCAGCAGATAGGTGATTTTTACTGCATTCAACGTTCTGGACAGTCCCGCATGTCCCAGGGAATACAGGCTCGGTGTATAGCCGGTCGCATACAGACAGAAGGACAAGGCGAGTACGATCCCCGGATAACGAAAACGGTAATCCGTGCTTTTCACTGCCTGCCAGATCATAGGTACCAACAATAACATCACCATCAGAACCACTGATCCGGTATATTCCGGAATGTGTTTCACGGCTTCCAAAAATGATCTGCCGATGGACTCCAGCGGTCCGTAACCCCAGCCCACATAACTGCGGGCACGTACGGAATTTCCCGGAGCCGCCACATTCAGGCCGAAGCCTATGATATACACCAGTGTAGACGGCAGCAGCCACAGCCCCGTCCTGCGCCGTTCCACTACCACGCTGACCAGAAGGATGGTCAGGAGACACAATAATCCCTGCAATGCCGTGACGAAATTGCTTCCCGCCGTAATCATGGCAAGCAGAACCGATGCAGTGAATAACAGACCTTTCGCGGTTCTGCCCTCTGCTCTCTCCAGGCAGATGGCCACAGACAAAAACAAAAGTCCGAAGCCATGCATTCCCACATAGTGGATCCCGCCGTTATACCAGTAGAAGCCGCTCTGCGCGGAATAGATAAACATAAATTCCGCTATGGTGATCACTGCCTGAATTGCCAGGCTGCTCCATTTCTCCATTCGGAAGACTTTCCGCAGGATCACGTGGGTAAACACCATGCTTCCCGCCAAAAGCAGTAACAGAATGAACACCGGTCCTAAGAAATAATACTGCTCTCCCCAGACAGCCGGCATCAGTGTCATGAAAAAAATAGAAGAATACGTTCCCTGCCATGCATACCACTGGGTTCTGGAGCAGTCCAGTGCGCCGGAGATCGCCGCCCATTTCGACTGCTCCTGCTCTATGGCAGCTCTGGCAAATCTTCCAAAGTTATAGTCGTCATAATAAGGAACCGCATAAATCGTCAGTCGAAACAGTGGGATCAGTGCTAACAACAGCAGTCCGCAACAGCCCACTGCCAGCAGTACCCTGCCCGGCTTCCATAACAATATTTTTCTTAACTTTTCAAGAGCACCCTTCAATTACTTTCACCCTTTCTGTTTCCCCCACAACAGTTCCGTAATGCAGTACCCCGTTCCTTGAGCTCTCGGAATTGCAACAATCCATCGTACTATAGCACATCTGCGAAATGCACTTTCAGTCTCTTAAAGATCACAGCACCCAGTCCGAACAATACCACCGTCACGATCCAGAAATACATCGTGGAGAAGAAATCCCGGAAAAACCATTCTTTCTCGTAGATCGCACTGCGGTAGCCATTCACGATATAGACCAGCGGATTCAGCTTCAGGATCATGATCCACTCCGGAGACAGCGCGTCCAGATTCCATAAGATCGGAGTGGCCCACATGCCGATCTGCAATCCGATGCTGATGATCTGGGACAGATCCCGGAAAAACACCACTACCGCACACGTGGTGTAGCTGAGTGCCAGCACAAATATAAACAGGCAAAAACTGTAATAAATGATCTGTATAGTGTAGATTGTGGGGTAATAGCCGTAAATAGCCGCTACGATCAACAGGAGACACACGAAAAATACATGGATAAAAGTAGCCGCAATAATCTTGATGATCGGCAGGATGCTGATCTTAAATACTACTTTTTTCACCAGATAGTTGTACTCTAAGAGTGCATTGGTGCCGTTGTTCAGTGCCTCACTGAAGTAGAACCAAGGCACCAGTCCCGCTGTCAGGAAAAGTACAAAAGGCACTTCCACGCCCTCCCGCAGGGGTGTGCTGGTATTTCCCATGATCTTGTCGAAGACGATGTAATACATCGCCACGGTTACCACCGGCTGTGCCATCGCCCAGACCGCGCCCAGGTAAGAACCCGCATATCTCTTTTTAAAATCGTTTTTCGCCAGCTTCCAGATCAGATGTCTATTCTGGAATAACTCTACCGGCAGTCCGGTAAATTTATCGTACCAGTGGATAAACGCAAAGCATGCCGCCGCAATGACAACGCAGGAGATGATCTTTTTCGCCAGCTCCTGGCTTTGATCCACAGCAGGTCCCGGATTCTTATGGAACACGATGAGCAGAGCCATGATCACTGCCGCTGTCACGAACAGGGCAATACCTGTTTTCTTACTGATTTTCACACTTTTTTTCATGCTCTTTTTCCTTCATGTACTGTTCCAGAGTGCCCCACTTGGTATCCTTCTCGGATAATATCAGTTCCATACCTTCGGGGATGGGCCATTCCACACCGATATCCGGCGTGTTATATGCAATACCGCCCTCATCATCCGGATGATAAAAATCGGTACATTTGTAGCAGAACTCTGCGTAATCGGACAGTACCAGAAATCCATGCGCGAAATTTTTCGGAATAAAGAACTGCTTCTTGTTCTCCTCAGACAAAAGTACACCATACCACTGCCCGAAAGTTTTGGAGCCTTCCCGCAGATCCACAGCCACATCATAGACTTCTCCGCGGATCACACGTACCAGCTTGTCCTGCGGAAAATGCTTCTGAAAATGAAGTCCTCTGAGAACTCCTTTTTTAGAAGCAGACTGATTATCCTGTACAAACACTTCCGGGATTCCCGCTGCTTTAAGATCATTGTAATTATAAGTCTCCATGAAATACCCTCTGGCATCACCGAACACCGTGGGGGTAATGATCTTCAATCCTTCGATTTCACATGTTTCTACTGTTATCTTGCCCATTTATTTCATCCTCACTCTTTATTATTTTCATTCATAGGTGATATTCATATCGACTCTGCCTTCGATACCGTCCACTTTTCCCTTGGAGGTATACTGCCAGGTCTTGTAATATCCCTGATATAACGGCACACTACGGTACTCCGCAAGCCAGATATGATAGTTCTCCAGTCTGGCGGTCTGCAGATTATTGTTGTACCAGTTGCGACTGGCATAGACGCCTGCTGTATATCCGGCATTTTCTACCGTCCGGCAAAAAGCCTCACATACCAGGGTTCTGGTCTCCGCATCCAGTCCGTCCGCCCGGCCGTTTCCTCCGGCACCCTCCGTATCAATAAATACAGGATAGGTCAGTTGGAAATCACGGATCAGCTCCAGCACGGCAGAAGCCTCTTCCACCGCCTCTTTCTCATCTGTAGCCTGGGTAAAAAAGTACACGCCCACCGGAATCCCAGCGGCTGTTGCACCTTTCATGTTGGCGACAAACTGTGGATCCTCCACCAGACTTCCCGTAACCGAACCGCGGTAGCCCGCACGAACGATGGCAAACTGTACTCCGGCATTTTTCACCTTATCCCAGTCGATAGTGCCGTTCCACTTGGACACATCGATGCCGACCTTCGCATTGCCGGATGTAGTCTGCAGCTTTTGGATCTCGGTCTTGTCCGCATCTGCCAAAGCTCCTGCCACAGCACTGTCCTCGGCATCCGCATCGACTTCATCCTCTGTCTTGATCAACAGAGAAATATCATCAATGGCCAGGTATTCCACTTTTTCTTTTACATGCACTTTGGTCTCGGTGATGGGAACTTTATATCCTTCGATGGGTAACAGTTCCATATAATAATCGCCGGAATCCAGATCAGCAATGTAGATCACGCCGTCCTGATCCAGATCCTTGTAATCTCCCAGACCGTCCACCCGGACATAGAAACTCTCTCCGGTCACCGGTACACCTTCATTGTCCACGATCTGGATACGCAGATCCTTTTCCACGGAAGTCGCCACCAGTGACAGGCGGTGGCTGTTATCTTTCGCCGCCTCCAGGATTGGATTCACATCCGGATCAAAAAACGTATTATCTTTTAAAAAGGCTTTCAGGTCGTTGCCGATCCTGCCATCCGCTTCCGCGGTGTCCGTCTCCCCGGTGCCTTCCGGCACGGGATCCACTGCTTCGCCGTCACCTGCATTCTGCGCTCCGGACACCTCCGTGTTCTGGCCGGATGTGGGGGACAGTTGTTCCCTGTTCACATACATTACCGCCAGTGCCACCAGCAGGATCACCGCCATGGAGGCCAGGATCCCCATTTTCCGCAGCTTAGAGTCCATTTGCTACCTCTACCAGATATTTACCGTAATTCGTCTTCAGCAGCGGCTCTGCCAGTGCCAGCAGCTGCTCTTTATCAATAAATCCACGTTTGAAAGCGATCTCCTCGATACAGGAAATATACAATCCCTGTCTCTTCTGGAACGCTGCCACGAAATCTGCCGCATCCAGAAGTGCATCGTGATTGCCGGTATCCAGCCATGCGAATCCACGACCCAGAGTCTCTACCTGCAGGGTTCCTCTGTTCAGGTACTCGTTATTAATACTGGTGATCTCGATCTCACCTCTTGCGGAGGGCTTTACGTTCTTCGCGATCTCCACTACATCGTTATCATAGAAATACAGTCCGGGAACTGCATAATTGCTCTTGGGATGCTCCGGCTTCTCCTCGATAGAAAGTGCCTTGCCGTTCTCATCGAACTCCACTACGCCGTATTCTCTGGGATCGCGCACATAATAACCGAAGATGGTCGCGCCTTTTTCTCTGGCGGCTACTTTACGAAGCACTGCCGAAAAGCTCTGCCCGTAGAAAATATTATCTCCCAGTACCAGTGCCACTCTGTCGTTACCGATGAATTCCGCTCCGATGATAAAAGCATCCGCGAGGCCACGGGGTTTGTCCTGCACCGCATACTCGAGACGCATGCCCAACTGACTGCCGTCTCCCAATAACTCTTTGAATACCGGAAGATCTCTCGGGGTGGAAATGATCAGCACCTCTCTGATATCTGCCAGCATCAGGGTTGACAGGGGATAATAGATCATCGGTTTATCGTACACCGGCATGATCTGCTTGGATATTGCTTTTGTCAGGGGATAAAGTCTGGTTCCGGAACCTCCCGCCAGTATAATTCCTTTCATAAAAACCTCCTTAAAATACTTGTTTTTTAACACACCGAATGGGAACGACGTTCATCGTTCCCATTTAGCAGATATTCTTTACTTTTCCTCATACATTTCATTGTAGTATTTCTGGTAATCGCCACTGGTCACATTGTTCATCCAGTCTTCATGCTCGAAGTACCAGGCAATGGTCTTGCGGATGCCTTCCTTGAACATGGTCTCGGGATACCAGCCGATCTCTGCCTTGATCTTGTCCGGCGCGATCGCATATCTTCTGTCATGTCCCTTGCGGTCTTCCACGTAAGTGATCAGATCATTGTTGATATGCGCCTTGCGGGGATCGGAATCGGGAAGCATCTCCTGTAAGGTCTCGATGATAATATGGATGATCTCGATGTTCTGCTTCTCGTTGTGTCCGCCAATATTGTAAGTCTGGAACAGTCTTCCCTGCTCCTGTACCATGTCGATGGCCTTCGCATGATCCTCTACATACAGCCAGTCGCGGACATTTTTGCCGTCTCCGTATACCGGAAGCTTCTTGCCGTGAAGGGCATTGTTGATGATCAGAGGGATCAGCTTCTCGGGGAACTGGAAAGGACCGTAATTGTTGGAGCAGTTGGTGATATTGGCAGGGAAATGATAGGTATCCATGTATGCCTTCACCAGCATGTCCGAGCTTGCCTTACTTGCAGAGTAAGGACTGTGGGGATCGTAAGGCGTGGTCTCATAGAAGAAAGCATTGTCATCATCGGGAAGAGATCCGTAGACCTCATCCGTAGATACATGCAGGAACTTTTTGCCCTCCTTGAAGCTGCCGTCCGGAAGCTCCCAGGCTGCCTTGGCACAGTTTAACATCACTGCGGTACCCAGCACATTGGTCTGTACGAAGATCTCCGGGTTGCGGATACTTCTGTCTACATGGCTTTCGGCTGCGAAATGTACCACGCGGTCAATATCGTTCTCCGCGAAAATTTTGCTGATGGCTTCCTTGTCGCAGATATTTGCCTTCACGAAAGTGTAATTGTCACGCTTCTCCACATCCTTGAGATTCTCCAGGTTTCCCGCATAGGTCAGGGCATCCACATTAATGATACGGATCTCGTTATCGTATTTTTTGAACATGTAATGAATGTAGTTGGAACCGATAAAACCGGCACCGCCTGTTACCAGATAAGTTCTCATTTTCTCTCCGTTCTGCGCAGGTGTGCGCATTTTGCTATAGATAGTGATATTCTACCATAAAATGGGGTGGATAGCAACACGGGCTATCGTCCTGCCTGCGAGCAGTCTCACTGACTGTTCATTGTAAATATTAACACGGCTTCTCCGCACTTCGTGCTCTCGAATCCGTGACACCCATTCGCATTCCGGACTATCGTCCTACTTGCTCATGTGTGTTTGATTTGCTAATAAAGCACCAGAACCGCCTGCGAGCAGTCGGTCTTGGCTTTATTGCAAATCTTAATATCCCAGGTAGCTGATATTTAAATCGACTTTGCCGCTGATACCGCTGACTTTTCCGTCGGATCTGTACTGCCACAGATCATATCTGCCGGTATAGGTCGGGGTCTTGGCATACTGTGCCAGCCAGATCTTGTAACCGCTCAGAGCACCTGCATCCATCTTGGATGTCAACCATGTCTTGTTGGCATAGACACCGGGAGTATATCCCGCATTCTTGATCGTGTTGCAGAATGCCTTGCAGACTGCGGTTCTGGTAGCAGAATCGATGGCATCGCCTCTTCCGCCGCTGCCTTCCACATCCAGGAATACCGGATAAGAAATCTTATATCCGCTGATGCGGTCCAGTACCATGGATGCTTCCTGTACTGCTTCTACCTCATCCACTGCCTGCGTGAAGAAGTATACACCTACCTTAAGACCAGCTGCCGTAGCTCCCTTGATATTGGTCTTGAACTTGGGATCCTCGATCAATGCTCCCTGAGATGATCCACGGTATCCCACACGAATGATCACATAATTCACTCCGGAATTCTTAACCGCATTCCAGTCAATGCTGCCGTTCCACTTGGACACATCAATGCCCATAGTACCTGATCCCACTACCAGGGAACCGTCACTTGCGAAGTTATATTTTGCACCCTGGATGACCTGCTCACCGGTCACCTTGCTGCCGTCTGCCTTGAAGAAATATACCTTACCGTCTAACGTCTGCCATCCGGTATATCTGGCCTCCTCCATGAGGAAAAACTTTGTGGCAGTGTAATAATCCGCATACGCTGCCGCCCGGTATTGGTTGTCACCGATGGATACATACAGCTGTCTGCCGCTGGTATCCTTTAACGGTGTTTTTGTATCCTCTCTGGGATTCACATCGCCCGCTACCGTAACTGTAAAGGTGGCTTTTGCTTCCGCGCTGCCCTCCTTATATGTGACAGTGATGGTTGCGGTTCCTTTTTTCACACCGGTAACGGTGATCGTTTTGCCACTTACAGCTACCGTGGCAATATTCTTATCTCCGGAATCTGCCGTTATGGTTCCGCTTCCGCTGACAGAGGCTGTTACAGCAGCCGTAGATTTCGGATAAACGGTTACAGCTGTCTTATCCAAAGTAATCTTGATTCCATTTGTGACCTTCACTGCCAGATCCAGTGTCTTAGTCTCAGTTCCCATCGTTACGGTGACTGTGATCTTCGCGTCACCGGCCGCTACACCTTTCACTGTGATCTTACCGTTTGCATCTACCGCCGCAGTGGCTGCTTTATCATTGGAATTTGCAGTGATCTTATAAGTTGCACCTGTGAAATTTGTAACTTTAACCTGTGCTGTTGCTTCTTTTCCTGCTTCTACGTTCAGGGATGCCGGTTCCAAAACAGCGGTCGGCTTTTGGACTTCCGTAACAGTAACTTCCCAGGTAAAGGTCTTCTGTGTGCTTCCTACCTGTGCATATGCTGTAGGAAGGCTGCCGCCTCCCACGGACTGCGACTCACCTGAGGAGCTACCATCTTCCCCTGTTCCTCCTGTAGGTGTACCGGTCGTTTCTCCCGGAGCCGGTGTTGTAGGGGTCGTCTCCGGTGTTGTAGGGGTCGTCTCCGGTGCTGTGGGGGTCGTCTCCGGTGTCGGTGTAGGTGTAGGTGTCGACGTAGGTGTAGGAGTCGGCGTAGGTGTAGGAGTCGGCGTAGCACTGCCAGCCTCCGTATACGTACAAGTGATCGTTACAGGTCCACCTGCCTTCACGCCGGTAACCACACCATTATTTACACTGGCCACCGTCGCATTATCGCTGCTCCAGCTAACAACCGTGGCTCCTGCCGGCGGATTCAGCTGCCTGGTCTCTCCCACCGTGATACTGATCTTTTCATTTGCTATGCGCAGGAATCTTCCGTTGTAAGCCGTCTGTTTTTCCGGATTTACCACGGTATCCTTTGTTACCTCTCTATAAGTAGGAGGTAATTTCTTACTTTCTACCCACTGCACGGTATCTTCCAGAATAGACTCCACCACAGTATCATTTTTCATGGTGTCCTCTTTTGCTGCATTGATCTCGGATTCCTTCTTGATCTCGTTTGCCACATCGACCTTTTTATAAGCGATATTCTTTCTGACTTCTACCTTCTGGGTACCGGTAGGCAGTGTGTAATCCTTATATTTTTCATCGGTCAGGGTATTTACCGCTACCGTATAGTTGCCGGGGGTAATGCCCTTCTTGTAGATAATACCGTCCATATCATCATCGGTCCAGGTATCAGTTTTACCTTTGGGATCCGTGATCGTCACGCTGAAAGGTACATTGGAGATCAGTTTACCGCTCTTTTTATTGGTAAATTTGATCTTTAGATCCTTCTGCACGGAGACCAGTTCCAGTTCAACGGTACCACCGTTGGTATACTCGGCCTCATCATATTCTTTTTGTTCCTCATTCTCATCGTCGACTGCATTGGCTGCTGCGATCTTCGCAAGCTTTGCATCTGCCACTGCCAGCATACCCTGCTCACCGATCATCTGGATGCCGTCCAGCTGGCTGCCCACACTGACGAACTCCGATACCTGATGATCCACCATACGTGCGCTGGCATATACACTGCCTGTCACAATGGCCAAGATCAGCACTGCCACACCGGTTGCCGTCATAATGCGGTCCATGGTACTCATGTTCAGGAATTTGGTCCAGATAGCAGCTATTTTATTGCCACCCTGCTTTTTACTCTTTTTCCTTTTGCCACTGCGAGCAGGTGCCATATCATCGTCGGCATAGTACTCTTCATCGTCGGCGTAATATTCTTCGCCGTCCTCGTCTCCGATATACTCCTCGTCATCGGCATAGTACTCTTCACCGTTCTCGTCTCCAGTGTACTCCTCGTCGTCGGCGTAATATTCTTCGCCGTCCTCGTCTCCGGTGTACTCCTCACTGTCGGCATAGTACTCTTCGCCGTCCTCGTCTCCGGTGTACTCCTCATCGTCGGCATAGTACTCTCCGCCGTCCTCGTCTCCGATATACTCCTCGTCGTCGGCATAGTACTCTCCGCCGTCCTGCTCTTCATCGGTGTACTCCTCGTCGTCGGCATAGTACTCTTCACCGTCCTCGTCTCCGGTGTACTCCTCGTCGGTGTACTCCTCATCGTCGGCGTAGTACTCTTCGCCGTCCTGCTCTTCATCCCAATCGTAACCATCCTGTACGTCTTCTTCCCAGTTACGGTCCGGACGTTTTGTATGGTTAAATAATTTTTTCATTTTATCTATCCCTTCTGCTCATAATTCTTCAATGTACTTCAGTGTAACAATTCCGTAACATTATAACATTCTATTTCCGCCGCTTCAAGCTGTTCGTCCATTTCTTCAGAATTTCTTAAATCTTTCTAATATTGTGGACTTTCTTTCCGTATAATAGTAAAATCAGAATAACTCTTTTTACCACTTAAAAACAGATACTTAAAACGGAGAGATGGAATGAAACGAGACGAACACGTGAATGACATGCCTGATATTGAGATTATAGACCTGGAAAATGAAACTGTGCAAGACACAGATTTTGGGAAATCCGATATTTCCGATGATTTCGAGGGGAATCCGGATGATGAATATGAAGAAAATGACCGGGAAGAGGAGGAAGAGGAACATCCCGCTCCTAAGGGTATCCGGCGTTTTCTGAATCTTCATGTCCTTTTTGCCCTGGTATTGCTTGTGGTGGTAGGCCTGCTGGGTTATCGCATTACGCATTGGGGACAGCGGGTAAGCCAGTCGGATATTTTCAAGGACGGACAGGGATCCTATGATGACAGCTGGGATTCTATCCTCCCCCTGACCGATGAGAACGGTAAAATGATAGTAAACGATGCTTCTAATATTGTCGTGTTCGGAAATGCACCCTTTGCCGATGACCGCGGTTCTTCCGACAATCTGGCCAGCCTGATTGCCAAGGAGACCGGTGCTACCGTATACAACTGTTCCATCAGTGGAAGTTATCTGGCCGCGCAACACACCAATTTTGATCCCACCCTTGCCCCTATGGATGCTTACTGTCTGTATTGGCTGGTGAATCTGGCCGCCGGAGTTCCCCTGGACGGCTATTACAATGATGCTGCAGAAGCTTTGGGTGACAAGACTCCACCCGAAGCGGAAGAAGTCGTAAACACTCTGAAAACTTTGGATTTCAACACCATTGATACCGTGGCGATCATGTATGATGCCACCGATTATCTGATGGGAAATGCTATGTATAATGATGACAATCCTACGGATCCTACGCAGTTCACCGGCAATCTGGAGGCAAGCCTCGAAGTCCTGCAGCGTCTGTATCCGCAGATCCGTATTATTGTAATGTCTCCTACTTACGCATATGCAATAGATGAGGATGGCAATTATGTAAGTTCGGATATCTATATTTATAATGGTCGCGATGTTTTATCCACTTATGTGATCAAAGAATGTTATTCCTCCAACCTTCACAGTGTTTCCTTTATGGATAACCTGTACGGAAGCATCACAGAAGATAATGCCAAGGAATACCTGACCGATAACCTGCACCTGAACGTAAAAGGACGAAAGCTCATTGCCAAACGCTTTGAATACTTCCTGAACTACTATTCCAAGGGTTACGCTTCACAGGAATAATAAATAGAATCGATGATCGCATACTTCTGCCACCCGGATGACTTAGCTGTCTTTTCCGGGTGGTATTTTTTTGCTTTGATGTTCCGGTCTTTACTGCCTGAAATCAGTTTTATGCTGCTGAAGCATTAAAGTCCTATGTAGGAGCAGTATTGTACTTGCATTGTTAACGCAGGCTTGCCACCGGCTAGACGAACTTCTCCTGTGCCCTTCTTCTGCCTCAACGTGGGCACAGGTGACAGGAACAAGCTTCTCTGTACCCTTCTTCCTCCTCAACGTGGGCACAGGTGACAGGGGCAAGCTTCTCTGTACCCTTCTTCCTCCTCAGCGTGGGCACAGGTGACAGGGGCAAGCTTCTCTGTGCCCTTCCTCTGCCTCAGCGTGGGCACAGGTGACAGGAGCAAGCTTCTCTGTGCCCTTCTTCTGCCTCAACGTGGGCACAGGTGACAGGAACAAGCTTCTCTGTACCCTTCTCCTGCCTCAGCGTGGGCACAGGTGACAGGGGCAAGCTTCTCTGTGCCCTTCCTCTGCCTCAGCGTGGGCACAGGTGACAGGGGCAAGCTTCTCTGTACCCTTCTTCCTCCTCGGCGTAAATAGTTTATGGGTATGAGTTACTTATTTTGTTGCTGATACCCACGTTAGGGAAAGTTTGAGGGTATGTGAAGCTTGTTTTGCTTCTGATACCCACGCTGTGAAAAGTTTGAGGGTATGCGAAGCTTGTTTTGCTTCTGATACCCACGCTGTGAAAAGTTTATGGGTATGGGAAGCTTGTTTTGCTGCTGATACCCACACTGAGAAAAGTTTGAGGGTATGCTAAGCTTGTTTGGCTTCTGATACCCACGCTGTGAAAAGTTTGAGGGTATGCTAAGCTTGTTTTGCTGCTGATACCCACACTGAGAAAAGTTTGAGGGTATGCTAAGCTTGTTTTGCTTCTGATACCCACACTGAGAAAAGTTTGAGGGTATGCTAAGCTTGTTTTGCTTCTGATACCCACGCTGTGAAAAGTTTGAGGGTATGCGAAGCTTGTTTGGCTTCTGATACCCACGCTGTGAAAAGTTTATGGGTATGGGAAGCTTGTTTTGCTTCTGATACCCACGCTGTGAAAAGTTTGAGGGTATGTGAAGCTTGTTTTGCTGCTGATACCCACGCTGTGAAAAGTTTGAGGGTATGCGAAGCGTATTCTATCGCAGATACCCAAATCGTGAAAAACGAAGGTATAACACGAAAGCTTTATATTCCAAAACGCAGAATTCCCGGAATATGCGGTGCCATGTCGAAGATGTTTGTCGGAGGATGTTGATATTTTCTAGAAAAGTGCTGAAAGACAGGGGGAAAGCGGACACGATGTCCGCGTCAGCCGATTGTCGACATGGATGTCGACTGTAGGCGGCCCCGTCATGACGAGAACTACTCATCACTTTTCGTAGAAAATTCACATCCGGAGACCTTACATCGAGACATGTGTATCGCATGCTCCGGGAATTCGTGGATTTTGCCAATGTATTTCACTAACTCTCAATTTATTTCATAAAGTAATACAGATCCACGGTAGCATCTTTATAGATGACGTATCCGTGCATTCTCCCGAACTCTTCATATTCCAGGTCTTCCAGTTTCCCGACCAGTGTCTTCGTCTCCGGCAGGATAATATACGCACATTGCTCTTCGCGGGCCAGTGTCGCCAGTTCGCCGGCATCTATGGTCTCCTGCTCCATGACATCGTAGAGATCGTTCTGTACCGTCCACTTGCTTACGACAATATCGCGGCCATAAGGCATACACACCAGATTGCTGTACTGGCGGACATACTGCAAAAGCTCTCCGGGAAACACTGCCATGACCTCCCTGCCCGGGACTTCAATGGCATCACAGATATCCACTACACTCTGGGGTACATGATAGACATTCTCTGCTTTTTGAAAATAGGGATTGCGGTAGATCAGGCTTCCGGACAGCATAAACAGGATCAGTGCGGCTGTTATCCCCACATATTTCAGATATCCCCTCAGTTTTCCACAGAGACTGACCGCAGTGAATGCAACGACCGGTGTCACCGGCAGAAGCCACAGAATCCGGTAATAAATTTCTCCATCCGCCAGTCCGGATATGATCTTCGCAACCAACGGATTGAAGAAGATCAACAACAATACCAATGGTACATAGACAAACAGGATGCGGATAGGTTTTCTCTTCTCTGTCACCCACAGATATAACAGGCTCACCAGGAACCAGATCATGATCAGTCCCGTTCCCATATATTCCTGAAACAGCTTCAACGCTTCCATTTCCATCCTCCCTTATCCCAGCAGCAGATACATTCCCGCATAGATCACACAGGGAATGCAACAGGCGGCGAGGGGCAGCAATAACCGAAATCTCTTATAGCAGACAGCTCCGCAGATCCCGGCCACTCCCATCAGCATACAGGCCAGCAACGCTCCCATGGTACTTGCCAGACAACAGGAAATCATCACCGCTCCCAACAGCATCCAGAATCCGACTGTGATCTTTTTCTCCTCCTGTAGTCTGCGGAACAGCCAAAGCAGCAGGAAGAAGATCATCGGGATCAAAATACTTCCCAAAGCCGCCTTTCCCTGTCTGCTTCTTGCGATCATGAAATTCTCCACGGTATAAAAAGAATAATCGCCGAACATTACCAGCACTTCCGTGCAGATTAGAAACAGCGGAACCGATTGCCCGGAAAACAGGATCCTGCTTCCCAGCAGATAAAATACGCCATATGTCATAGAGATCAGCACCACCGGCAGCAATGTTTTGGCCACCACTACCGTAGAGATCCCGGTCATCTGCGCCAGCCATGCGATCCAGATGGGAAAAGGTGCCAGTCCGTGCCGCACATCCAGTTCGGTATTCATGCCGGTATAAGGAATCTTCTGGTACATTTTCCCGGATTCCTGTGCTGCCGTGGAGATTGCCACATAATAAGCATCATCGCCGTCCCCATATACCATCACGACCGCCAGCACCAGCTGTATCAATAATAGCACAGCAAAAATCACCCAGAGCAGAACCTCTGTCTTCTCTGACTTCGCTGTCTTCTCCTGCCGCACCGGACGCAGTCCCCGGGGATTCCGAAACCAAAATACCGTTGCCAGCACAAGTAATACCAGAAGGTATACCGAATATCCGATCATAACATGCCGAAAATGTCCTTCTAAAAGGATCACCGGAACACAGATCACCTGAAATCCGGCCCAGAGTAACATCTGTCCGCTTATCCACAGGAATACTGCATTTTTATGAGATTTATCCACAGCTGCGAAACAGTGGCCCACCCACATGGGGAGTGCCAGCGTCAGTACCGCCAGCCATATCAGACGAACTACGATCATTTTTATATTCATTCCTTTCGCTTCATTCAGGCTCAAAACGTCATGAACATATTTCTCATTTCCAAGCTTTACTCTCGTTTTACGTTTTCAGATGTTTTTACAAACAAATAGATCTTATCGCCGTGTACCCCTTCGGAAAGTAATACTTCCTCCGGTTCCAGGCCGTATTTTTCCTGCATTACGGAGATCACCGAGCTCTCTTCCACTCCGGCTTTGATCAGTACCGCAACCCGGTCCAGGGACTGTACCGACGCTACATCCTTACGATCCGCCAGTTCCTCTGCCGTCACTAACAGAGTGCTGTCATAATGCATGAATTCCGGAAGATTCTCATAATACCCGACTCCCGCATAGACACAGATACAGGGAAGAAGCGCATATTCCTCCGCCAATTGTTCCTGCTGTCCGTATCCCCGATAGAGATATTCCCCATCATAGCCGGCCAGCCGCAGTCCCTGCACCGCCATGATCCATACGATCAGGCAGATTCCCGTTGCCTGTTCTGTCCATCTGCATACCTCCGAAAGCTTCTTGCCCAGGTAACACAATAACAGCGCCAGTAATAACGCAGCCAGCGGAAACAACGGCATCACATAACGGTCCACAAGATAAGGTGACATTCTGGATGCCAGCAGAAAATAACCGATCACCGGTACGATCAGCAGACTCAGGATTCCCGCGTTCGGTCCCGCATTCGGTCCCACATTCTGTCCTGCCTTCTCAGCCCCGTCCCTGCGATATTCCCGATATTCCTGATATTTATGCCAGCCTGCGGTCACCGCCAGAACCACTCCTGCGAGACATGCCGCAGCAAGTAACAGTCCACCTACCGTCCGGTCTGCCACAATTTTAGCAAAGCTTAGAAGTCTCGCCCCGTAACCGGAGAACCCGGAAGCCAGATTATCCAGCGCCTCGGTGCCTCTTCCACTGGAAAATACATCCGCTACCGCAAAAGGAAACAGCGCAAGACCGATCACTGCCGCCAGGATCATTGAACGGATATAGATCCACAGTTCTCTCGTTCTCTTACCGCACAACAGTCCGGCTGCCGTAACCGCTGCCAGAAGGATACAATAAAACAGGAAAAAATACTGTGTTAAAAATCCCAGTACCGTAACAGCGATCAGGCCTTTATTTTTCCGGTCGAATCCATGGTCCTTCCACTTCTCCACATGCACAGAAAGCAACGCCACACACAGACAGGACAACAGTCCGTACATCCGGATCAGCAGTACCGTTGCCAGTGCTCCCGTACTGAGTCCATACAGCAGCACTGCCAGAATTCCCAGCTGTCTGCCCCTTTCCCGCATGGAAAAAATATCCGCAAGCTGTCTGCCCAGTCGCAGTAACAGCCACAACGTGATGCCCAGGCAGACCAGGTTGATGAAACATCCCAGCCACGGTGACAGCGTCCCACCGAACAGGGAACTCATGGTATGCAGCAGCATAAAATGTACCGGCGGATGATTGTCATCTTTCACATTAAAATAAACCGACAGATAATCAAAGGCATCGTCACCGTCCACGGTCACATAATCCCGGAACTGCTCCGCCGAGATCCATACCGGTTCCTCATAGACATCCGCTTTATATGACAGAAGCTTACTGTTCCCCCGGTTCTGAAGCACATCCTTTACCGTGTCCGTCAGATTAGACACCGTCTCCGGGAAGCTGTCTCCCTGAATTTCCTCCCTCACGAACTTCGCCAGTCGTCCCTCCGGCTGTGTGGGTACGATCCAGGGATTGTATCTGGCATTGGCCAGCTCAAAGCTTAAGAGTTCATCCATGTGATAACCTTCCTTAAAGCTGACTCCCACGCACATGATCCCCAGACATAAGATAACTGCCAGAAGCTCCGGCAGGATTTTTTTCCATCTGCTGCTTTCCATCATACTAATCTCCATTCCACAGACGATTCCTTTCGTCGGAGGAATCGCGAATCCATTTTGTCGCCGGACTATTTTTCCATGATCCGATAGAGATAGATGCGGTAATAACTGTCCTCTGTCTCAAACGCTTCCTCTCTCACCGGTTCCAGTCCCGTATTCCCGCTATGATCGATATACGCTGCCGACAGCAGATAAGTGCCTCCCAGCTCTCTCAGGCGTTCCGTGTCGATCTCATAGTTCTGAAAATAGAATCCACCCTTTTGAATCGTATAATATCCGGGGCATTCCGCACTGAACAGATAACAGCGGTTCCCCCAGTGGTCGAAATTATCCTCAAGGTACTCGCTCTTGGCAAGCTCCGGCGCTATGATCTTACGGAAACGGTGTTTATATTCCAGGGAATAATTATTGGAATATCCGTCCAGGCAGTAAAATCCATGATATAATGCCGCCGCCGGATCGATCCCTAAGCTGACCACTCTGTAATCCTCCGGCCGCTCCCCGAAATTATCATAAAGATATTCCTGCACCTGATCCAGTACATCTATGGCATAATAATCCCGGAAGCTCATGGCTCCGTACTCCCGGTTCACTGTCTTTTGCAGATTCGGTTTCAGATTGCTCTGAAGGAGAATCTGTTCCGCAGTCGTCACGGTGAGAATCATTGTAACTGTGAACAGGATCACATTCCTCACGCACCGTTTCTCGCAGAGCTGCCGCAGCAGCAGCAAAAGGCAGCATCCCAGAGCAAAATACCACAGGCAGGGGCTCAGCCACAAAACACGGTTGGCCTGAAATCCCTTCAAAGCTCCCCAGCCGGAGCGCAGGCTCACACCGATCCCGCTGTCCCACAGTGCGGCCGCCGTTGCTATAAATACAATACATCCGCAGGAGATTGCCAGCGAGCGGAAAATTCTTTTACTGTCAACGGCCCTTCTTCGGATCACGGCGATCACCGTAAATACCGCTATGAGCAGGATCCACCCGTGATAATCCACACTGTGTTGTCCGCCCTGTAACAGGTTCGTCTTCCATTGTTCCCAAAAAGATACCGCGGTCAGCGCATACTCCGCCTTATGCGAAACCGTGCTCTCTCCCACGCCGAAGATCTGCAAAAACAGAGCACCGTTCTCCAACAGATAAGTGAGAAGCAGTAAAATCCATGCAATCCCCTGTGCTGTCGAATACTTTCTGCGCAGTGCCGCAATGATCTCCCCTACGGCCCAGATCCCCAGTACCGCAAATCCGGACAGTACCAGAGAAGAATTTGCACCGAAAAATACTACATAGGCATAATACAGCAGCCGCTCGCGAATAGATCTGTCCCGTTCCCGTAGCCGCAGTACACAATACAGGAGCATCGGCAGTCCGTATTGCGACAATCCGTACACCGGCAAAAAGGGCAGATAGGCATACATACAACCTACCGTCATCGCCAGGAAACCTACCGTTCCTTTTCTCCCGCTTAATATTTCGGAATCTTCCGCTGCCCACCAAAGCAGGAGGAACATTCCGACATATCCGACAAAGCTCCCGGCCACCTGCATGCAGGCAAGCGCCGTCTCCGCAGGCAGCAGACGGTATAACAATACGCAGGCCGGTGCCGGCATGGTAAGAGCGGTCCTCGCCGCGCCGTTCATAAATTCCGGCAAAATATCACTGCCGTCCCACAGGTGTCTCGCCTGCAGCAGATAAGCGATCACTTCTCCATCCAGCTGATCGTGATACACAAATATAGCATCTTTCCCCAGTATCAGATAAGGGATTCCCATTGCCAGCACCGCCAGTGCTCCCAAAAGGAACCAGACATTTTCCGGTTTTTTCATTTTCCTGCGTTCTGTCATCATTCCTCCTGTGTCAGACAATGATAGGCCACCGAGATCATTCCCACCAGCCATAACATTCCGGGGAGCAGTCCGTTTTTATAATCCCAGCATCCCGCATCCTGCATGGTGTACCATACTGCCATGCCAAGCGCCGTTATGCCACACATACACACGACCTCCCACCGGATACGCTTTTTCCCGGCCAGTGCGCCGAGCAGTGCCGTAATACTCCCCAGCAGGAACCACACACTGCTGTATTTCAGCAGGAAATTGGTCAGCTGCAGAGCTCCGGTCATCATCAGATCCACATTTCTGGCAGAAAAAGAATCATACCCCCGGCCGTTCAGCAACAGCTGCAGCATCACGGGCGGCATGACATATCCAGCCATGTCCCATGCGATCTGGTGTATATTATCGGAAAAATAAGCCTTGAGATGATAGACAGCGTACTTACGGAACAGCTGCTGTGCCCCGCTGACACCAAGTGTCTCTTCCGCCTTTTTCTGCAGATCCGCCGGCATCGTTCCCGCATACCGTCCGGACTGCTGTATTTCCTCCCAGCTGTACAGACTGCGCAATTCCTCCGGCCAGGTGTCGTATTCTTTTTCCACCCGCATATGGGACCAGGTAAATCTGCGCATCATTGCCGCACTCACCGTATTCTCCGCCTTACCATAACTGCCGGGCGTCTGCCACAGAGATACCGCCGTGAATAAAATCCCCGCGACTGCCGCCAGCAGCACCAGTTCTCCCAGCACTCTCTGTTTTCCCAGCTGTCTGCCGCGGATCAGATGCAGAACCCATACCACCGCAAGCGGCACCAGGCCAAGCCACAGGTTCTCCACGACAAACACTGTGCCAAGCGCCCACCAGACTCCGGCCGTAAACATCTGTCGGAGAGGGAATTTTACTGCATCGCCATCCGCATCCTGACGCAGGATCCCCATAAGCACCGACAATTCCAGCAGCAGGAAAGAAAATCCCAGAGAATTCGGCAGCACCGCCACATGACACTGCAGGGCAAACGGGCAAGTCAGAAGTCCGAGACTTCCCCACACCAGCCACACTTTCTTCGTCATGCCACAGGATTTTAAAAATACGACGCCACTGTAAAATGCGAACAAGATCTGCACCGTGTACACAAAAAAAGGATAAGGGATAGAACTTATGGATTCTATCCCTTTTGCGAGCATCAGAAAAAGAGGGTATCCGATCCCCATATAATCATCACATACAAGAGTATCCGCCGCTCTCAGCCACAGATAACTGTCCCCGAACTCCGGGAAAATGCCAAAAGCTCTGATCATCCAACAGATCCCCAGTACGATCTGTACCGAAATCCCTATGAACAGAAATCTGCCTGCGATCTGCGCAAGCGCCCTGCGTGCTTTCTGCATTCTACTGCTCCTCTAACTCAAAGAAATCTTTTATCAGACCACAGATGTAGTCTACCTGATCCAGCGTCAGTCCGTAATACATGGGAAGTCTGGCCAGACGTTCGCTCTCTCTGGTGGTATAACGGTCCTCCCCATGGAAGCGTCCGAATTTCTGCCCTGCGGGAGCGGTATGCAGCGGAATGTAATGGAATACGACCAGCACGCCGTTCTCCTTCATATAGCTGATAAACCGTGTCCTCTGCTCCAGGTCTCTTGCCTTGATATAGAACATATGGGCATTGTGTACACAGCCTTCCGGTACGGTAGGCAGGTCGATCTTCCCGGCATCCTTCAGCGGCTTCAACTGCTCATAATAGCGGTTCCAGCAGGCCAGTCTGGCCTCATTGATCTCATCTGCGATCTCCAGCTGTGCATAGAGATAGGCAGCATTCATATCACTGGGCAGATAGGAGGATCCGTAATTCACCCAGGTATATTTGTCGATCTGACCGCGGAAGAATTTGCTGCGGTTGGTTCCTTTTTCACGGATGATCTCCGCTTCTTCCACATCCTTTTGATCACGGATCAGAAGAGCACCGCCCTCTCCCATGCTGTAGTTCTTCGTCTCATGGAAGCTGTAAGCACCGAAATCACCGATGGTTCCCAGTGCCTTTCCCTTATAAGTGGCCATAATGCCCTGTGCGGCATCCTCTACCACCTTCAGATTGTGTCTCCTTGCAATATCCATGATGGTATCCATCTCACACGCCACTCCGGCATAATGTACCGGTACGATGGCTCTGGTCTTCTCGGTGATCGCATCCTCGATCAATGTCTCATCAATGTTCATGGTATCCGGACGGATATCCACAAATACCGGGATCGCGCCGCGGAGCACGAACGCATCCGCAGTGGACACAAACGTATAAGAAGGCATGATCACCTCATCTCCGGGTCTGATATCACACAAAAGCGCTGCCAGCTCCGTCGCATGCGTACAGGAAGTGGTCAGCAGACATTTGCCGGTTCCTGTTCTCTCCTCGATCCAGGCGTTACATTTTTTCGTATACTCACCGTCTCCGCAGATCTTCTGATTTTTGACACACTCCTGAATGTAATCTGCTGCTTTGTCCACATAAGGCGGTACATTGAATTTAATATCTATCATAATGCATCCTCTTTTCTGATATGCTTTGGTTATGTTCTAATTTTCCCTGCGCTCCCGCTTCCAGCTTCCCACCGCTGTACCCGGTACATTTTCCGTTACATGACTGATAATATATTTGGGTCTTCCCTTGACTTCTTCATAAATTCTGGCAATGTAATGTCCGATGATCCCCAGGCTCAGCATCAGGAATCCTCCGATGATCAGGATCAACAGGATCACAGTGGTGAAGCCTTCCACAGCTGTCCCCATGATATATCGTACCAGTGTCTGGATCGCCAGTACCACGCTGAAAAATATGGATATCATTCCCATGATCGTCACCAGCTGTAACGGCAGGGTACTGAAGGACGTCGCATTGGTGATGGCATACTTCATCAGGCTCCAGAAGGACCATTTACTCTGTCCGTACTGTCTCTCCTGCACTTCGTATTCCACGGTCTCTGTCTGAAATCCGGCCCAGAAGGTCAGTGCCCGGAAAAAGGTATTGCGCTCCGGCAATTCCAGCAGGACCCGGACCACCTTTCTGTCCAGCAACTTAAAATCGGAGGAAGCATTCATATCCATTTTGATCAGCTTGCTCATGATCTTATAAAACAGTCCTGCAGACAGCTTATATCCCAGGCTCTCACGCCCTCTGTCAGACTTGATGCCCTCCACGATCTCGGCACCCTGCTGCCATTTTTCCCACATCTGAGGGATCACCTCGGGCGGATGCTGCAGGTCACAATCCATTACGATCACGGCATCTCCCGTGGTCAGCTCCAGTCCGGCAAAAATACCGGCCTCCTTACCGAAATTCCGGGAGAATTCCGCTCCCCGCACTCTCGGATTCTTCGCTGCCTCTTCTTGGATCCGGTCAAACGTGCCGTCCTTGGAACCGTCGCTGATAAACACCAGTTCATAATCTATCCCGTGTCGGTCCAGCAATTCGCCCAGTACCTTCGCGGTATTCGCAATATTTTGTTCTTCGTTATATGCCGGTAAGACAATTGACAATAAAGACATCTTCTTAATCCCTTCCGCAGTTCTCTGTCTTGACATAGAGGATCCCATCCACCACTTTCGTAGCATTCGGTCCGGGGAATGTATCCATGTCAATGTATTCCTGTGTCATGTAGATCTCACCCACCGTATCGGGATCCAGGAAATTCAGGGTTGCCCCCAGATAATTCTGCATAAATGCCTGATAATCCGCTCCCTTATAGATGAGGTAATCTCCGCTGAGTCCGATCATACCGTCCGTAACCTTCCCCGTGATGTCCGTTGTAGGGAATTCATCATAGCCGATGACTCCCACCAATGCAATGGGAATCCCCTGATAATATCCGGGAGTCTGCTCGATCCGGTCCAGCAGGCGTACACAATACGCATACGTCTTCTCGTACTTTTTCTCCAGATTGGAATATCCGATATTATCGGAAATTCCATAATTGAACACCAATACCACCGCCGCACACAATGCTGCCCATTGCAATACCACGTCCGTACGACTCTCCTCAGCGGTATACCGGTCCGCGAACGCCGTCATAAGGATCAGATACAATACCCACTGGTATCGCATCAGCAAATGATAGGTCAGGTTCGGAGAAATGAGCAATATCACATTGGTCAGAAGCGGCATACTGATGCCCAACAGAATCATTATAACGAAAAATGCCGGATTCTTCCACCATTTTCTCCAAATCATACTGCGGATCACTAAAAATACTACCGTTGCCACTAAAATAATGCAGGCCGCCAGTGAAAAAATATTGTTCACAAGAACATTGCCGTGAACCGTAAATGCCAGGAAATCCACGTACATTCCCTTTATGGTTGCCAGAATTCCCATGCCGGATCCCATCTGCTCCATGGAATTGATCCCCTGATAAGTATCCAGCACCTTGCCCTGCAGCTTCAACAGGATCTGCAGGATCACATAATACAATACTCCGCCGGCAATTCCCATCCCCAGATAATGGCATACATATTTCGCCTTTTCTTTCCAGCCTTTTTCCTCCATAAAATAGAGCAGGATCTTATATACACACAGCAGGATCGTAAAAGGCAGGTACGCCTGATAGATTCCCATGCTGAATGCCAGACACACTGCACCGGCCAGATAGCCTCTGGGATATTTCGCCGTAAACAGAACCGCCAGCACTGCCAGGAACAGCGCCAGCATGTAACCATCCATGGTAAACACATAGGCAAAAGTAGATGCCAGCGCCGGAAAAGATACCAACAGACCGCTCACCACAGTAATGGTCACCGGATCCGTCAGTTCCAGCACTTCCGTAAGTACCGCCGCCGTAAGTGCCAGCCATATCAGTCCGATCAGTCCAATCACCCAGGGTATGGTAAAATAAGAGGAAAATCCACAGGCAACAGTTAAAAACCAGCGACCGGAAGTGATCATATTCTGGTCAAAATACATGCTGCTCAGTCCGTCATGATTCGGAATATCCGACAGCATCACCGGAAGATGGATCAGTAATCCCAGCACCAGCGCCGATACGAACGCGATCCTCCAGGTTGTCTTTATTTTTGTCTTGCTCTCTTTCAAAAGTTCCCACGGTGTCTTCATCCGTCTGTCACTCCTCGTCTAACGTCTGATTCAGGTAGTCCGCCAGTGTCTGGGCAATCTTCTCCCGCCCCGCTTCGTTGGGATGCAATCCGTCATCCGTATAGAGATACAGATCGTCCCAGTTGTCATGAGGATAATAGTCATGATAAATATCGATCACTTCCACATCCAATGCTTCACAGATCCCAATCTCCGCATTGACATAATCTTCCAGTACGCCGCCTCCCAGATCGTACTCTTCACAGGTTACCTCCGGTACCGTATACCAGGTATACGGCGGCGTGATAAATATGATCCGCAGATCCGGATAAGCCTCCCGCAGTTCCTTTACAATACTGCGGATCGCTCCGCAATACGTATATTCATCATACGGATCCGTCACGGACTCAATGGGATTCCCCGCGTGATAATCATTCAGTCCGGATCCGATAAACAAAATCTGTACCGTATCAAAATCGATCTGCCCCAGGTCACCCAGCGTATCTTCAAAATAATCAGTTGCCGGTTCCCGGATCCGTATCGTCTTCTGCACACCGAAATCCTTTACCGCAAAAGATCTCACCAGTCCTGCCGCAGACAGAGAATCCTTGGTATATCCCAGTCTTCTCTCCGTATCCGCTCTTCCCAGAACCGTTCCGCCCAGTCCTCCGTTATAACACTTCAGGCCTGTCTTCTCCTGCAGTTTGGCGGCAATGGAGGTCTCATCCCGGCACAGCCCGTACACACTGTCTCCCAGAAATACCACATCATAGGGGATTCTCTGATACTCGCGGTCCCCCGGGAAAAACAGCACCAACAGTACCACGAAAATCACGGCTGCAATCGTACTATATATTATTTTTACTCTGCTAAATTCTATCTTCTTCATAAACCCGGCAAAGTTCCTCCGCGATCCTGCTGGCACCATTTCCATCTACCAGATGACGTTCCAGACTGCTGTAATGTTCCCGCAGTTCTCTGCTTTGCATCAGCTCCATCATATGTTCCACGATCCGCCCCGGCATAAGGTCACCTTCGGTCAGGTAATTTCCTCCGTAACAGGTGATTTTCTTTTGATAAAAGGTCTCTACAATCTTCTCCTGATTATCTACAAACGAAAAACTGATCATGGGAACTCCGATGGCGGAAAGCTCATACATGGTAGAACCACCTGCCGTTATGGCAATATCGCATTCCCTCATCAGCTCAGACATCCGGCTTACATTACGGTGCACCCGGATTCTATCATCCGCAAGCGCCATACGGCACAGCGCATCATAATGCGGATTAAAGATTCCGCTGACCACATGGAATACCACAGCTAGCTCCTTCGGCACTGCCCGCAGGATCTGTCCTGCCAGATCATAGCGGTCACTTCCTCCGGTAGTCAGAAGAACTGCTTCTGCCTGTTCTCTTACAGGATATTCCACATTGCGAAATTCCGGTCTGAGGGGTGCATAAGCTGCTCCCATGAGACTGTAAGCCGGCTCCGGATGATACAGGCTTCTGTCCCCATATATATTATAATTGATGATCATATTCACCGGATAAGAGTGGAAGCTTTTATCATCGATATAGACGGTCCATACCTGTCCCGTCAGCCGCTGTAGATAAGCATCCGAGACATAATAACTGTCAATCAGCAGCATATCGGGATGTTCTTCTTCCATGACAGCTGTCAGTACAGGCAGTTCCTCCTCCATGCGGTCATACCGGGTATGCAGGATCCTTACCTTTTTGCCTCTGCTTTTTACCAGCTGCGTAGCTGCATCATCCGCCATGACAAAACACACCGGTACCCCTGCTGCCTCCAATGCCTCCGCAATAGCGAGGCAGCGCATCACATGCCCGGTTCCTATCTGCTCATTGCCGTCTGCGCGGATCCATACCTTCATCAGCTGTTTTCGTCCTTCCTCATTGCCTTTTCATAAGCTCTTTTAAAATCGCCAATCTTCATATTCCAGTCAAAATCCACCTTTTCCCGGATCGCATCCAGGTCCTTCATTCTGTGATAAGTAACGGGGCCTGCCTGCTTCACGGGTATGATGCTTCCTTCCCTGATCTGCTGCCAGTTCTCCCGGAATAATTTCTCTATCTCCTGAAGCAGTGCCTCATAGGTGGATGCAAAGGTTTCCTTTTCTTCATCAAAATGCAGTTCCCGCTGACATAAAATATCCCCTTCATCCAGTCCCGCACTCATAAGGTGAATGGTCACGCCCTTGGGCGTATCCTCCAGGAAACTGAAAAAGTTCGGACTAGAGCCGCGGTTATAGGGCAGATACGAGGTATGAAGATTGATGACTCTGCCGGGCATCAGCTCCAGCACCTCCTGTGGAATCATATGGCGGTAATTGAAGCTGATCATCAGGGAAGGCTTCATCTGTGCGATCATCTGTGCCGTTACTTTATTCTCCACCCGGTATACCTGTTCTCCCTGCTCCTTCAGCCACCGGTACAGACCGTCTGTATTCGTATTATTGGTCAAAAACAGAATACTGCCCTTCTCCAGGGCATCAAAGGTAATAGGCGTTCCTCTCTCCATGGCATGATCCGTCCGCATCCCCAGGACATCTTTCCAGTATTTGGGTTTGATGCCGTAACCGGGACGGATAATGCGGATATTTTCTTCCGTAAGCTCTGCTCCTGCGGGTATATCCTTCACTGCAAAAATAGATCTGCGGAACACTCTGCTGCTCTCTTCCTGTTTTTCCACGCCGTAGGTCGGTGTTCCCAGGGCAGCCTCCACATTACGGATATCCTGCACCATCTGCTTATATTCTTCCGGTGTCATGGAGAACGAAGCATCCGGATTCTCGATCTCACGGCTTAAGCAGAAATGCTTCTCAATAACCGATGCCCCCAGGGCCACCGCCGTCACAGCACTCATGGAACCCATGGAATGATCCGACAGACCAATGGGCAGGTCGAAACGTTTCTGCATATCGGTAATCGTCCGCAGATACATCTGCGCCGGGTCTGCGGGATAAGCGCTGGAGCATTTTAACAGCACCAGCTGTCTGTTGCCGGTGTGATATACCGTCTCCACAGCTTCCCGGATCTCCTCCAGCGTAGCCATACCGGTAGACATGATGATCGGTTTTCCTTTCGATGCCACGTACTCTACCAGCGGCAGATCGATCATCTCAAAAGAGGCGATCTTGTAGAATTCCAGTCCCATATCCTCCAGGAAATCCACTGCAGTATTATCAAAGGGAGTGGACAAAAAGTCGATTCCTACCTTGTCCGCCTCTGCCTTAAGTTGGGGCTGCCACTCCCACGGAGTGTATGCCTTACCGTAGAGGCTGTAGAGATTCTCGCCCTCCCAGGTACCGTTATTCACCTGAAAATATTTGTTGTGGCAATCAATTGTCAGGGTATCCGGCGTATATGTCTGAATCTTGATACAGTCCGCACCGCTTTCTTTGGCGGCATGGATGATCTCCTTCGCACGTTCAATACTCCCCGCATGATTCGCTGACATTTCCGCGATCAGATATGCCGGTTCCCCGCTTCCGATCAGACGGTTTCCGATTTTGATCTTAAGATGATCCTTTTCTCCCATATTTTATGTCCTCAAGCCTTCCCCAGCATATGATATTTCATCTCTGCCAGTTTCCAGTCCTCTTCATTGTCAATATCCTGCACCTCTGTCTCCGGAAGCTCCATGGGTACTGTTTTCTCCATGATCAGATTCTGCTGTGCCAGGAAAGACGACACCCGCAGACAGTAGAACTGTCCCGCATCATGATAATAAGGTTCCAGATCCTGGGAACGGCTGTTACGATACTCCGGCCATTTGAACTTAAGATACCCTTCCGCATCCTGTACCACGCAGCGCTGGGGCGGAAAGCTGAAACGTACTACCGGAAGCAGGGTGTCCCCCTTTTTTTCTTCCAACAGGCGCATTGCCTCCGACAGCCTGTCAGGTGTAATAAAAGGAGCGGTGGGATAGATACAGCACAAGGTATCAAAATGTTCCCCGCGTTTTTCATATTCTGCCAGCACTTCTTCCAGCACATCCTTCGTAGTGGCATAATCATTTGCCGTCTTCTCACTACGCAGGAAAGGAACTTCTGCTCCATATTTTCTTGCGACTTCTGCGATCTCTTCATCATCGGTGGATACCATGACCCGGTCAAATACTCCCGAAGCCAGTGCTGCTTCGATGGAATACGCCAGGATCGGCTTTCCACAGAATTCCTTGATATTTTTATGAGGGATCCGTTTACTCCCTCCCCTTGCGGTTATGATCGCCACTGCTTTACCGGCTGTCTGCATTACAAATTACCTCTTTTCTTCCAGATCCACTGTTTCATACGATAGTAAACAAAAAATAAAAGATCCGATCTGCTCTGCATCCGGATCAGCTTCTGTTCCGGTGCCCCTGTGTGCTCCAGATAGTAGGGATTCTGTGCAAATTCAGGGAAACGTTCTTCCACACCCTTGCGGAGCTGTCTGATAAAAGCCAGCTTAGGATGGGTTACCCCTCCCATATAAGAGAACAGGGTAATGGCATAATACAGTTCCGTATAACGATACTCGATCTCCCGTGAATATTCCGTAAGGAACCCTCTTCTCTCACATTCCGCGTATAAAAGCTCCGCCGCCTTCATGCGATCCCTGCATTTTTCTTCCGTAATATGATGCACTGTGGATACCGCGTGCTGATAATAATAGTAAAGCGGCTCCTCCACTCTCGCAAAATGCCGGAAATACAGGCTCCACAAAGGTCCTGCGCAATTATCCTCATAAAAAATATGTTCCGGAAAATCCAGCCGGTTCTCCCGGATCACACTATGCTTATAAATCTTCAGTACCATACTGCCCGGGCGCATGAACAGGCTGCGGTGTTGTTCCGTCGTGAGTTCTCCGGTCTGCTCCGGAGTGTTGTTGACAATGACTTTGCCAACGGTAAAGGTATGATGATCCACCAGGCTGTAATCGCAGCCCACCAGATCCGCTCCGGTCTCCTCCGCCTTTTTCAGAAGCTTCTCATAATAATCCGGAGATACCCAGTCGTCACTGTCGATGAAGCCGATCCATTCGCCTTCTGCATTTTTTAGTCCCACATTCTTCGCACCACCCTGGCGCAGATTCACCGCATTGGGAATCACGCAGATCAGTTCCGGATAACGTTTCTGATAATCTAACAGGATCTCCAGGGATTCGTCCGTGGAAGCATCATCCACGCAGAGGATCTCATAATCATACACTCCCCGGATGGTCTGTCCCACCAGGCTGTCCAGACAATAATTCAGTTTTCCCTCCGCCGCCATATTGTAGACGGGTACGATGATGCTCAATTTTTTACTCATAGCTTATAGGCTTCCCCGTTCGATTTTCGCCCTGCCGTCTTCTACCCGGTAGACAATGTCACATTTTTCAATGGTCTGTAATCTGTGGGCGATAATGATCAGTGTCTTACGGCCTTGCAGTCTGTTGATGGATTCCATGATGGCGGCTTCCGTATCATTATCCAGTGCGGAAGTTGCCTCATCCAGGATCAGCACCTCCGGATCATTATACAGTGCTCTGGCAATACCGATACGCTGCCTCTGTCCGCCGGAGAGACGGATACCCCGCTCGCCGATACCGGTCTCTAAACCTTCCGGAAGCGTCTTGATAAATTCATCCAGCTGTGCTTCCTTCAATACTTCCCACAGTCTGTTCTCATCGATCTTATCCTCCGGCACGCCGAACGCCACATTTTTGCGGATGGTGTCATCCAGCATGAAGATCATCTGGGGAATATAGCCGATATTTTTCAGCCATTTCCGGTAGTTGCCGGGCTCCTTCACATCCACGCTGTCCGCATAGATATGTCCTGTACTGGGCTCTAACAGGCCAAGCAATATATCTACCACGGTACTTTTTCCCGCACCGGAGGTACCCACGATCCCCACGGAAGCTCCTACCGGGATCTTCAGATCCGCGTGATCGAAGATCAGACGCTCTGTGTTGGGATACGCATACGTAATATCCTTCATCTCAATGCTGTCCTTTACATCCAGCTTCTCCTCTTCATCGGTAGCAAAGGACATATCCGTATTCTGTCCGTTGATCTCATCCTGTAAATTATCGCTGACTCCCATGAAGAAAGGTTCAAAATAAGCAATGGAATTGATCTGGTTATTAATACGGTTCACACAGGGGAGCAGTACCAGTGCTGCTGCTGCCAGGGTTCCGAACACCGTCAGCATATTTTCCGTGGATACTCCGGTCGCCACCAGGAAGATCATGTAGCCCACCATAGTGGCCACACAGGCAGTCTCGATCAGCAGCTTCGGCACCTGATTATACAGACTGTAGCGTTGCACTGCATCTACATAGCCCTTACCGCATTTACGGTACTCAGACACAAAATACTGTTCCTTTCCGGAAATTTTCACTTCCTTGATCCCCTGTACCGTCTGGGAGATCCATTTGAACAGACCGCTGTAATAGTCCTGATTGTCCTTACCTGCCTTATACATGACAGGCTTCAGCACTCTCTTGATCAGCCACATGAGAGAAAGCAATACCACTGCCATCAGGATCGTCATGGTTCCGCTGGAGATAAAGCAGTAACTGATAACGAACAACGATACCACCGTATCGGACAGCAGCTGTAAAAGTGCCAGGATCAGGGCATACATATTGTTTACATCCGAAGTGATGCTTCGCTGCACCACCGCAGTATCCGCATTCAGATAAAATTCATACCCGCGGCGCAGATAGTTGCGCATCATGCGCTCCGAGGTCCGGAACTGGTTCGTGTATACGAAAGATAATGTCAGCTTCTGCTGGAAATAAGTAAACAGATTCTTCACTACGAATACCAGGATCAGCAGTACCATGACAATAATCGAGAAGGTCCGGTAGCTCTGCACTCCCAGGATCTCATAGCAGGCTTCCGCCACCCGGCTGTGCTGTACTGCCTCCGGATCAATGACGATCTGCATGACCTCCACCAGCATACCCACACCGGCGGTCTGTAAAAATGCGCTGATCACCATGAGGATGATCAGCCCCACCATGGTTCTCTTCTGTTTTTTGTCCAGCAGGACATTCATTTTCTTAATTATCTGTAACATAGAGTTCTCCAGTTCTCCGGTTCTTCATTTCTCAGATCTGTTCATTCTGTCTGTGGATCAGGGGATCTTCATAGGCATCCATGAAATCCGGTCCCAGACGCACCGCTTCCTCTGCGAAGGGCAGCCCCTTCACTTCCGTCAGCACTCCCACTACTTTTTTAAACCTCAGTCCCGGGAAAAAATTCAACATTTCCATAGGCACGGTAGCATCGAACTGCGGATACTCCGGGAACAATTTCCGGTAATCCAGTTCATCTCTGGGATGCGGTTTAATAAAAATACTTCCCTCTTTTTCGTACATTTTGATAACGTCCCGGAATATCTTCTCTCTGACATCCAAAGTACACAGAGGATCCGTAAGGATCAGTATTTTATCCCCTACCTTGTTGCTTTCAGCAATCTGGTGCTCCAGCTCTTCCTTATTTTTCACAAACGCCTGAAGGATCAGCTGCTTGTCCGCCTCCGTCAGGCGGTCCACCAGCTCTTTCCTCGGCTGTTCAATGTATCTTGGACAGGGATAATGAATTGCCGAGATATCATTTACCTCCATATCCATGCAGTATTTGCCGTAACCGTTCTGTACAAAGATCAGATTCAGATACCTGGATAAAAAGGCCTTGAGCTTAAAATGGCCTCTGTTGTCATACCGGGCGGCATCGAAATTCTTCAGACAGTTCAGACCGTCCTCCACTGCATGATAACGGATATGATTCTGATTCAGATAATACCCGATGGGGTCGGAATCGCAATAGACATAAATATCCTTGTATTCCTTCAGGTTCACCGGTACGTAAGGTGCCTCCAGTCTGGCATATTCCCGCGTAAACCGGATCCGGTTCTTCAGATTCCCCAGGAAATTCCCGGTATCCAGGCGGTATTTTGCCAGCTCCGGGAAATAGTCCTCTCTCTTCTCATCGAACTCCAGGACTTCCTCAAACAGGCCCGTGCTCTCCACCCGGGCCTTCAGATTTTCAAAATTGTTGGACATTTTGGACAGCACTAAAGTAGCAGTTCCCGCCTTCCTCGCAGGATCTGCCTCTGCCCGTATTTTTAACTCTTTCAAAAACGTCACATATGCATGATAGTAAGTGTGACATATATAAATTCTGTCTTTCATCCTATTTTCCAATTCAAGGTATTTTATTTTTCTATTCTATCATATTTTTCAAGCATCGAAACAGAAACCTGTATTTTCTTAACAAAATTTAAGATTTATATGCTATAATAAAACAAACTTACTTAGGAGATTCCCATGAAAAACTTTTTGATAACTCATCCATTCTATAAAAAAATACTCCTCGCTGCTATCTGGCTGATCCTCGTGTGCGGTATCGTCATCGTTCTGAAAAAAGAAATCTCTCCCGTGATCGCCATTGATTCCCTCACCGTATCTTACCCGGACACAACTTTGGAAATTTTACCCGGTGCTACGATGGAAGAGGATATTGCCTGGGATAGATCCACCCTCGAAAGTATCGATCTTGCTTTTTCCTATACGGATGATGTATGGCAGGACACCCAGGTCAAAGTCTCCGTTTTCCGGGATGATGCCGTCATCATGGAACAGGTCCTGAGCCTGACCTCTCTGCCGGCGGACCGTTATGTAAACTTCTGTCTCGATCAGACACACTGCGCAGGAAGCACCTTTACTGTCCGCGTCGAGAATCTGTCCGACGACCCTTCCTCGACATTCCGTATGTTATGCACAGATAATGCACACTATTATCTGGATAGCGTGTCCGATTATCGTCTGGACGGAAAAGAACAAAACAGCCGTCTTTTATGCCAGATGTACTATATTCAATCTTATTCTTTTTATAAGGGCATTGTCGGTATCTCCTGGCTGTTGCTCCTTGGTATTGCCCTGAGTGTCATTATTTTGCGTTTACCGGATCGCCAGTGAGTAATCGGTATTCACTGTAATGATCTGATAATTTCTATGCATCATTTCCTCTTCATATTTTATGGGGATCAGATACACGCCATCTTCCACAGCCTCATCCAGGGTCTGCACATACCGGTAACCGGTAAAGCTCTCCGGATTTTCCCATCCGGGAACCCCTGTATATACTACGGAATTCAGATAGTCTGTGACAGGTATTTTTTCCTCCCAGAGAATGGTCGCAAAATTAATCGTGCCCGGTTCTACGATTGTAAATTCTCCATTCTCACTTACCGACCTCGCCATTTCAATTGCTTCTTCTGCCTCTTTTCCGACAAAATAGGAGGCATATTCCTCACTGTCTTTCACATACCAGACCGCAAATATTCCAAAGGAAAACAACAGCATTCCCATACATATACCAAAAAATACTTTGCTTTTTAAATAACTGCATACCTTGTAAATGCCATATGCCCCATAAAAAATTATGGGAATATGAATGAGATTGGTATGTATTACCGTAACTATTTCATTCAGCACACACATAACCGCTGCACTGCCCAGCCAGAACAGCATAACATACTCCAAAGGCTTTTTCTCAAGTTTCCGGCTGCGAACTATGCCGTTCAGCTGCAGGCCGATCCCCAGCATCCAGAACGGTGCTGTGAAAAAGTAATATGCCCCTGTCTTTGCGCAGGCTGTATGAGCGACTCCATCATATTGTCTAAACAGCATCTTACACACTATTTTTGCACTGTCTATCATATGGGCAATGTTGATCTCTTCTCCCCGGAACGCAAGTAATTTGGGGATAGAGAAAAATCGGGTTTTGATCTCCTGCAAAAGATTCAGATTCACACCTACAAAATACAATAACGGACTTGCTATGACAGTTAATACCAGAATTGAAACCCACAGATGTTTTCCATAAGGAATGCTTTTCCGATAAAACAGCAGAAATAGCAGCAGAAACAACGGCACCACGATCCAGCTTTGAGCATAACTGTAGAGCGTCAATCCAAAAAATGCAGCCGCAGCCGGAAGATACCCGGAGTTTTTCCTGATCCCCAGTACAAGCAGGGTAAGTGAGATCAGAAACATCGCAGGTGCCAGGTTTGACTCCAGTGCGAACCGGTCGATCATGATATTCCAAGGATTGATCGCCAGCAGAAAAGAGAACAGAAGTCCGAATTTTTCATCCAGCAGTTCTCTTCCCAGCACATATGCTGCCAGCACTCCCAAAATACCAAAGAGCGCCTGCGGAATACGATATACCATAGTCGTAGCGCCAAACAGCCACAGGAACGGAATAGACAGATACGAATACAACGTATTCATTCCGCTTCCCCACGCAATAAAATACACCGGAAAGCCATACCCTCTGTTATCCATTCCTTCTGTCATAAGTGCCCATGCATTATACGCAGCACATGCCTCATCCGGAAGGATACCCTCCGGTATTTTTCCTAAGCCTGCCAATCTTGTCACTGCTGCCACTCCTAAGATCATCAACAGCATTCCATACTTTTTCATAAATGTTTTTTCTTTCATTTCGCTTCCTTCATTATGCAATACACCCAGATTCCCCAATAAGAGTCGTCCGTTTCATAATAGCCCACGAGCTCCAGGCCCATGCGTTCAGCATCACCGATCTCGGCACCGGAAAACAGGTATTCACATCCCAGTTCCCGTAATGCATCCATATCGAACTCCAGTCCTTCATACACCAGGGTATTGCCCTTTTTCAGTTGCATATAATTACCGGTAATATTGTTGAATAGATAACACCGGTTTCCCCACAGGTCAAAGTATACCCGTACTTCCTCATTTTTCTCCAGCTCTGCTGCAATAACTTCTCGAAAGCGGTGCTTATATTCCAGAGGATAATTATTGGAATATCCATCCACCGTATAAAAACCATGCATCAGGGACGGAGCCGGACTGATCCCCAAATGTGCCACACGGTAAGTACTCTTGTCCCGGCCGATAGCATCGTCTATTTCCTGCATCAGATCCTCTGCAAACCAGCTCTCCCAGGAGATATAACCGGTGATCCCGGAACCGTTGTTGATCTGGTTCACATTCAGATACATGCCGGAATTTACCTTTAACAACTGCAATGTCGGGAGCAGACAGATGCAGATCGCTGCCAGTTTTCCAACCAACATACGCCGCCCGGTGCCCGGAACCGGCGTCCGCCACAATACAGCGGCAGACAGTGCAAATTCCAGATACCAGAGCGCCGGATACAACCAGTAAAACCGTTCGATCTGGAAATAATGTAAAAATCCTGTCATGCTGTTTTTCAGATTCACGATCACTGAAGAGTGGCAAAAAGCATAAAACAGCGCGATCACGATCAGCAGCAAAAAGTTCGCCACCGCTATCCTATAAATCTTTTTATCCGTCACATCCTTTTTGCAAAAAGCACCCAGAATCAAAAACAGGATGATCGGAAGAATCAGATATTTATGCAGGGACGGGGCATGCTGCGCGCTGTTTTGAAATACACTCAGAAAAGTTTCCCAAAACGACATCGCGGAAGATACCATTTCCTCGCGGTGGCTGACATAGCTGCCGGTTCCGAACAAAATCTCACAGATCAAAGTCCGGTTCACCAATACATAGGTGGCTAAAAGCGCCGCAAATCCCATCGGAAACCACTGATTCTTTCTCTTTTTTATAAGTGCATAAACAAGTGCGATCCCCCAGAAGCCCAGCACCACATATCCGGTATATACCAGATGACTGGTCAGTCCGAATACGATCGTGATCAGTAACCCCGGGATCACCTTTTTTTGTTTCCACAGGCACAGGGCTCCGTATAGGATCAGTGGAATACCGAACTCCGACAGACCATAGACCGGATATAACGGCAGTACGCAGAAACAGCTTCCTGCGATCACCGCGAGAATACTGCTGTCCGTGATTTCTTTTACCAGTAGGTACATCCCTAAAAATGCCACCAGGAAACATGCTATATACTGCGTAAGGAATGCCACTCTTGCAGAAAGCAGGCTATACAGCGGCAGGAAAAGAACTGCCGATGGCTGCATGCCGCTGGCATTGACTCCGTTTAACATCTCAGGATATATTGTGCTGCCATCCCACAGATGTCTTGCTGGAAGCATATAGTTCATGATGCTTTCATCCAGCTGGTCGTTGATCTCAAAGACACATCCGTCTCCCAGGACAAAATAGGGCAGGAAAAATACAATTGTAACCAGAATTTCAAGCCACCACAGAGGAATCTGATCCAAAAACTCTATAAAATTATGTTTTAACTTACTTTTCATAAACTATTTTCCTATACGCCATACCAGATAAGTAATACCTGTTGACACATCGATACGATCGTCAAGAACCGCCGGACATTGCATTTGTTCAGACATCATGCGGATTGCGGGATAGTTTTCCATGTTTCCGTCTTCGTACACGATCACATAAATCGCAGCATCATCCTCAGTAAAATAATTCTTCCATTTTTCGATTGCAGACGGGCTGTTGGAAAACCAGGTACCGAAGCTCACAGCATTGCGTGGACCGTAACTCTCTGTTTCCAGAGCACTCCCCTTATAGTAATTGAACGAAAAACCATCCAAGAGGAATTTCTTTTCTGCATTTCCATTGCAATAATCCAGAACTTCCTTCATACCTTCCATATACACTTTCTGCCCCTCATTTTCCGGCTTTACATAACGGTACTGTGCTCGCCCCGCATCAGTGCCGGTAAGCAAAACAATCAGGCAGACAATTCCCCCGGCAACAGTAACCAAATGTTTTCTCTTTTCGCTTTCCTCTGTATAAAAATACCAGAAAACCGAAAACAGCAAAAGAGCTTCTCCCGTAAATAAGGGATAGCTTACCCGTGCCGGTAATCGTCCCTGATAAATCAGATACATCCACAACGCAGTCCGCACAGACAGTATTCCGAGTAACGGATACAGCATTGTAAATTGCCTTTTGAAAATCATCCATATTGTAAGAATCACCCACATTGTCACACAGGTTTTATTTATTTTCTGCATACCGTCGGAATTCATTCCCTCGAAAGAACTGCGAAAAGCCTCTCCGAGCGTAATTTTCTGCCCAGCTTTTTGCTTTTGGAATTCCACAAGTTCTTCTATGCAATCGGTACTTACCTCCCAATCCAGAATATTGTAATTGCAAAATCCATCATATACATTCTCTGTTACATCATAACGATCCAGAATATCTTTTACATCCTCATAATTCGGAGCGCCATGATAATCAAATAACTGAGCCCTTGTCTCTGAAAATTTAAGAAAATCCTTCCAGTCCTCACTGTGATATCCAATGATATTCCCAAAGCCTCCCAACAGAAAAATCGCAGCCCAGATTAAGAGAAGTCTCCCTGCTTCTTTTCCCTTTTCCAGCAGTCGTTCCCGGCTCCACCCTGTCTTTCCCAACTGTACCAATGCCAATCCCAGCCACACGATTCCGCCAAGTGGCTGTATCATCAGCATTGCTTTGTAACGTACACAAAATGCTAACAGTTCCGTTACAAAGAACAGCACATACCCTTTTTTCCTGTTTTCTTCCAGATACAAAGCAATATAACCGGAAATTGCCAGAATTACAGCTGTCGAAGTGAATTGAATCCTTCCGATCAATTCCAGACTACCCAAAAAGAGCCCGCTCAGACCAATGAGTACAGCAAGATAATCTTTCCAATTTTTACACCGTGAGAGAAAACTGCTTTCTGTCACAAACCACGCTGTTGCATGGCACAAAAGCAGGCTCCACCCATACCATGACACTCCGGAAGTAATTTTATACAATAGCGACAGAGGAAGCATTAGCAGATAATTTTCATGAATAGTATGCGGATCCTGAGTCAGGCTATGGACACCGGACAATATCTCCGCAATAATCCTGTCGTCATTGGTCTCAAAATAGACTCCCATATCCTTAATCCAAAGGAAGGAGGCAAAGAGAAGAATTGTTCCTACTGTAATTAGATTTCTAATTAAACTAATCTGTCTTTTGTTCACCATGTAATCCCCTAAAAATGTATAATAATATAATCACCCTTATCTACAATGTACCCGTCTTGCGGATATTCCGGCAGACCTAAAGCCTCCTCTTCCGCTCCGGCATACAGGCTGATATCCTCTTCTGCCACCAGCGTATGCCCGTGCATTGCGAAAAATTTCACCAGTTCGGCATCGGAATCAAAGGCATAGCGCCCCCAGTCGATGACCGACAATGCAGGTGTCTGTGCCACCCAGACACCTTTGGATCCACGATTGTATTTGTCTAGCAGATCCGGATCGATCAGATCCGTAAGACGCTTCATTTTGAAGTATGTAGTCGAACCATAGCTTACATAAGCATCCTGTATAATACTATACGGGATCTCATAGTTGCCCGTGAAAATCACCGGTTTGGAAGTATCAAAGTTCCGCTCCAGATCCAATGCGATCTGATCCACCGTTTTCACTGCCGCATCGTATTTCTGTTTATCAATGTAGAACCATTTCGTCATATCCGCGCACTGATTCCAGACAATTACCGCAAACACGAGAATCGCAATCCCACGCACGCCGCGACAGATACGACTGTTTTGAGACTTCTGTGTCTTCCGTTCCCACCATGCTGTTACCTGCCACACCGCATAGGCAAAAAGTAGCGCTCCATATCCGCAGAAAATCGGCAGAAACTGCGCAGAACGGTACAATGTTGCTTTTCCTTCAACAAATAAAAGAGAAAATGCCGCAAAATAAGCTGCCGGCAACAGTAAAAGTGCCCACAGATCCCGACCGCGGATCACTCTAAGCAATGTGACTGCCACGATCACAACCGCCGATAAGACGAAGATCCTGATCGGCAGATACGCATAGGCAAACACGCCATACAAGACAAATGTCCGCTTAAGGATCATGACCAGTTCACCGAAAGCCCCGGGATTAAACATCCACCCAAGCATCTCCGTAACGGAACGTTGTTCGGCCTCTCCCTGCAGATATTCCAGATGAAACGCCTTCGTCACAATGACGATCATCAGACTGCGCAATATGACCGCCAAAAATGCTGCCGTCGCTCCTGCGGCCAATACTACAATAACTCCGGCTTCGTGTACAGCTTCCATGCATATCCGCTCCGCCAGCAGCAAAAGCAAAAGCCCCGCCAGCCACAGTATCATAAAAGATTCATAGCAGCCGACAGCTATCCATAAAAACACCGCTGCGTATACGATTTTTCCCACTGCCAGGTCTCTGCATTTTTCACCGATTGTTGTTCCCTTTCCTGGATTTTGCATACTACACTGCCACTCACGCATAAAGCACAGGCTGATCCCGCAGCTTAGATATCCTATGGCAATTCCATTATGCAGAAAATAGGTGAACACTTCGCTGATCAGCGGACTGGACACAAAGACAGCGGCGAAAAAAGCATATCCGACCATCGGAATTTTCTCACCGAATACAGAATAAAATAACGCCGACCACACAATGGCAGCAATAACCAGTAAAACGACTGCTGCGAAATCCGTCAGAAAAGGTAAAAATTCCGCAATGGAGCAGATCTTATTCAGCAAAAACAGAACCCACCGCCCCACAATGGCAATCAGTCCTTCTTCAAAATAATATAATGACGGTGTATCATCAATGCCGATGGTTACATTTGTCACTTTATAACCGTAGGCGCATATTGCTGTGAGCAGCAAAATGCACAAATACATTCTGTTTTTCAGAAAATGGTTTAAATATTCCACCCATTTTTGACGCACTGTGCTTTCTCGATGATTTATTTTTTCCATGTTCTGCATTTTTCAATTCCTTTAACTCATAAATACGTTTTTACTTCTGTACATTCCTGTGACATTTCTTTCGGAAATAATTTCCGTTTTCGCCATTTCTTATTCCTGCACGATTCTTTCCAAGCGATACACTACAAAATCATAATACATATAATGGAATTTCACTGCCTCCTCATACCGATATTCACCCTCTACCTCATTCGGTACGCCTCCCTGAAAACAGATATACCACAGATTGTCGTACGTCTCCAGTTGACTGTAATTCGTCAATGCCTCTGTATTTACAAACGGCAGACTGTATAACTTATATCCCAGCAAATAGTAATGAAGTTCGGGATGATACACATTCAAAAAGATCGTATGGGTATACGGTCCGATAAAGGCATCGTTTTCCGTGACCTGTTCTTCGATAAAATCTTCGTATTTTTGCAGTCCGTCATCATATTCCAGCCGGATCTCCGACACATATTGCAACAAAAAACAAAGCATTGCCGGTGCAAGGATACCGCCGACCCACCATTTTTTGTTTTTTTCTTTTGCGGTATCCAGGATCTGTGAAAATCCCACTGCATACCACAGCATGACAAAGCACATTCCCGGGAAAGCATAGCGTCCCATGAAACAATTGTTAACAGTCGCAGAGATTACGCCTCCCACAATACCGGTCAGCGCAAATGCCGATGCTGTGATCGCCGGTGCCGCATTGTGATGCTGTCTCACCCAGTCTACGGCTCCGTAGCTTAATATCAGGCATATTGCCAGTCCCAGCAACACGACGATTCCAATGGGTGTCTCCACCGCTGAGAACCATTCCTTACAATAATCCATCACGGAATTCAGCGTTGCAAGTTCTGATACGGAACCATCGTCATAGCGCATCCGCAGGATAAATTGTCTGCATGTCACTGCAAGCCAGGGGGAGAACACGATCGCAACCGTAAATCCGGAGATGAAATATCCCTTCACCAGTTCCTTCTTCCGGCAGATCAGAATCGCCGCCAGAAAAAGCATATAAAATAAAAAGGTCTGGATCAACGCAAACGTATGACAGTATACCGTGCAAATGCTCGCGATACAAAATACGATCCACTTCCTGTGCGTCGCCTCTCTGAAAATATCATAGGCCGACAAGCCTGTCAGTGTCAGAAAGAACAATGCTACTGCATACATTCTCACATTCCCCGCCTGTACGCTGAATATCGGCATCAGCAGAGAAAACAGCATAAAATATACCGATATCTTCCGGTCAAATAATTTCTCCACATAATATTTTCCCAGAAGCATATAACCCAGCATAAAAAGGACAGACATCAGCTTCAATGCCCAAAAATGGGTACCGCCTCCGCATAAATGATAAAACAGTTTTAACAATACATAATAAAACGGAGAGTGATCATCCGTGGCGGTAATATAGATCAGGCGTTTCCAGGAAAGTGAGACCATGGATGCCGAATACGCTTCGTCATACCACAGATTGTTCGTAATGCAGAAAGCTCCCCAGATAAACAGTGCCACAACAGGCAGCCCGTGCCACAGTACCGTCCAAAAATCCATCCGAATAACTTTATTCTGTTTTGTCTGAATCATTTTACGTTCTGTCAATATCGTGCTCCTGTTTCATAATTCTAATCTCAATTCTCTTACACCTGTGAAATTTCTTGTGAAAAAGCATTTATGCTTTTTCCTGTATGAAATTTAGAACTTCTTCACGAAAGAGCCTATGCTCTGAGTGACTAGAAGTTCTTTTCATACTAGTATCTTTGATACAGTACCATATCCGCATCGCGCCCGAGTTCTTCATACCCCTGTGCCTGACACATTCCATCAATAATTCCGCCGCTTACTGTGGCAACATAACGGCTCTCAAGCTCCGTCAGGTGTTCCGAAACATATTGAAATTCACAGCAGCTGATGCCAAATCCCTTGGGCGTACCGTATAACAGCTGCCATTTCAGGCTCTGATTTCCTTCCTCTGTCACATCTCCCAACGTCCAGATCACCACATTTTTATAATCCGGAACCTGTTCTGTATCCACAGACACTTTTTCTGCAAAAACCTCACTCCAGTATGCAATCTGTTCCTGTCGTCCTTGCGTCACATAGGGGACCTGATAATCATACGGTTCCACTGCTTTATAGCTGTACAGGTAAAGAAAAGCCGCTCCCAAAAGCACCGCTTTTTTATAATATTTTGTCTCCAGCATGCTAACAATAAAAATTCCCGCTGCGATAAAGGTCAGAAAATGCTTGCTGCCCTCTGTCATCTTATACATCAAAAGATGTGCGAATAACATCGCGATCAGGCTCAGTGCAAAATGCACTTCTATGATCAGCTGGTTCGTTAACTTCTTTTTCTGTTCTTCCGTCAATGTGTATTTTCCGAAAACCGCCGTACGAACAGCTTCGTCTGCCGGTTCCATGACGATCTTCTCCGCACGGACAGCCCTGCGCAGTCTGTTCCGGTCACAGATACTGTTCACTGCCAGGATTCCCAGCAGGATCAGATAGCCGTCAAAAAAGGCTCCCGAAGCCAGACCGCTTTGCGCCCCGGCGATACAATGTCTGACAAATTCCAGTCCTTTCCAATGTAACGTCCCGAAAAAGTTACGGAAACCGGCACCGATCCCATCCGTGAAGAACGTCGTGATCCAGTCGGTATAAAACAACGGTGTAAAATATTCCGCACCCAGGTAATGTTTGATCAGCACATACAGGATTCCCGTCACTGCCACCACGATCACAGATCCGATGCTCCCCCATTTTCGATCCTCCCGGATCCAGAAAAAGCAGGCAAGCGCCAGGAACAATAACATATACGGCCGCATCAGCACAAGCAGCACAGAGATCACAAACATAGCGATCAGCTTGCCTTTACTCTCTTTCTGCAGATAGCTCATTGCCAGACCATAGAACAGGATCAGCATACTGAAACAGATGACTTCCGGCATACCGGAGAGCATGTATCTTACGAATAACGAATACAGTCCAAACAAAACCGTCAGGATCCCCAGCTGCTTCCAGGTCGGCTTTACCAGCCAGACAAATACGAACATCGTAACCGTCATCAGAACAATGTTGCAGATCACCGGTGACAGCAGATTCCAGCCGAACACCAGTCCCCACAGGATCCAGGGGAATACCAGCACGGGACTCCAGGCTGCGAAAGACAGCTGCAGCGCATGGCTTTCGTTAAACCCGAAATACCCCATGGGAAATCCGTAATTCACAATGCCTTCCACTTGTTTAAAATAGAATAATTCATCATTCCATTCCGAAGAAGGCAAATAGACCTGGCCGATGCTTCTCCCCTCTGCCGCCGTCCGGATCAGACAGCATACCAGCGGAAGCAGTGCCATAAGTACCGCCTTAAGTAAGGTAATATAACGTTTGTCCTGTTTCCACCAATTTACAAAACGTGTATTTTTCATATGGTCTTGTCTTACCCTTCTGTTCAAAATCTTTTATTTCGTTTTTCACTTTATATTTACCTATTCAGACTCACGGGTCCTCATCTGTTCCGAGTCCGATTCGCTCACGGATCACATACTGGGGAGAATTATTCATGCTGATGTAGATACGTCCCACATATTCTCCGATCAGTCCCAGCATGATCATGATCATGCCGCCGAAAAATACCAGTGCCGCCATCAATGCGCTGAATCCCATAGGGACATTGGGATTCACCAGCCTCTTGATGATCGTATAGATTCCATAGAGAAAACCCAGTCCTGCGAAGCCCACACCGAGAGATGTGGCGATCCGCAGCGGTTTCACGGAAAATGCCGTAAATCCGTTGAACCACAATCCCAGCAGCTTCTTGAGCGTATAACCGGAATTGCCCTCTTCCCGCTCTCTGTGACACACCGGCACGTTGGTAATGTTTTTCGTGGCACGGAGCACCAGTCCGATGACATAAGGATACGAATTCTCATAGCGGATCATATCCTCCACCACGAACCGCTTCACCGCAAAATAGCTGGAAATATACAGATTCGCAGGCTTGTTTAACATCATCCGCGTCATCAGCTCATTGACCTTGCTGCCCAGATTCCGGAATGCGGAGTGCTGCTTGTGTTCATAACTGGCATAGACAGCATCAAAGCCTTCCTCCAGCTTATTTAGCAGCTTATCCACTTCATCGGCTGGGGTCTGTCCGTCATCATCCAGGCACACCACATAATCTCCGTCGGAATGTCTAAGTCCCGCCATCAGCGCCGCATGCTGTCCGAAATTCCTGGCGAAGCCGATGCCCTTGATATTATCGTATTTTTCACACAGATCCCGGATTGTTTCCATGGTATTGTCCGGTGATGCATCATTCACCAGAAAAATATCATACGTATACTGTGTCAGTTCCTGCATTTTTTCGCGGATCTCCGTAACTACATGGGGCAGCGTATGCTCCGAACGGTAGCAGGGGATCACAAAACTTACTTTTTTAATTCTGTCCATTTTTTGTTGCTTGCTCCTTCTTAATCTGCCGGATTCACGGCTGCCATCCAGACAATATTCCGGTACACACCGTCAATACACACATCGTCTCTTAACAGTCCTTCTCTGGCGAATCCTGCCTTTTCATAGCTTCGGATGGCCTGCAGGTTCTCCGACAATGCCCGCAGGTAGACCCGGTGCAACTTTTCCTGCTCAAAACAGTACCGTAACATCAGCTTTGCCGCCGCTGTGCCGATCCCGCGGCCTCGGGCGCTCTCTTCTCCGATGAAGATTCCGTACTCCGCCTTATTGTGATGTCTGTCAATATCCCGGATATACACAGATCCCAACGGCTTATCTCCTTCCAGATCACAGATGATCATCTGCACCACATCTCCGGTCTCCACATGTGTCCGGATCCAGTGCTCATGGGACTGTCTGGTAAAAAGCTCCTGATAGATAAAATTTTTACGCACGGCATCGCTGTTACGCCATGCCACGATACGGTCCGTATCCTCATAGGTCATGAGGCGCAGACAGATCCCGGCCTGCGTATCCCGGTAGTTCTCAGAAATTGCTTTCGATGTTTTATTTTCCGATGTTTTATTTTCTGCTGTTACGGTCTGCATTGTGATCTCCTTACTGTCTGTAAGCATTACACAGCTCGATGACTCTCCGGATCTCATCCTCCCGCATCTCGGGGAACAGCGGCAGTGTCACACAATGTGCTGCCAGGTATTCCGCATTCGGGCAGTCTCCCGGCTTATAACCAAGGTTTGCATATGCCTTCTGTAAATGGCAGGGCACCGGATAATGCATGTTGCATTCCACATCATTGTCTGCCATATACTTCACAAAATCATCGTGATCCGGTACCGTGATGACGAACAGATGGAACACCGGTGTGGTGTTCTCCGGATGATGCTGCATGGTGATCAGAGGATTCGTGATCTCCCGGATATAGCGGTGTCCGATCTCCTGACGTCTCTTCGTCCACTCCGGCAGATATTTCAGGCTGACGCTCAATACCGCACCCTGCAGTCCCTCCAGTCGATAATTATATCCAATCTCATCATGATAATAACGCACATCGCAGCCCTGATTTTTCAGGCGGTCGATATGCTTATAGTACTCTTCCTTCTCACAGGTGACACTTCCGCCTTCTCCGAAAGCATAGAGGTTTTTGCCCGGATAGAAGCTGAAGCATGCCAGATCTCCCAGGGTTCCCACATTTTTCCCCTCAAACTGTGCCCCGTGGGCCTGTGCGCAATCTTCCACCACGAACAGTCCGTGACGGTCTGCGATCTCGCGCACGCCTGCATAATCAAAGGGCTGGCCATAGAGATGGACACCGATGATTCCCTTCGTCCTCTCCGTGATCTTCGCTTCCAGCACGGAAGGATCAATCTCCCAGGTATCCGGCGTACAATCTGCGAACACCGGCGTGGCTCCCGTATAGCTGACGCCCCATGCTGTCGCGATATAAGTATTGGCAGGAACAATGACCTCATCTCCGGGGCCTACGCCCAGCGCCAGCATCGCCAGATGCAATGCGGAAGTACCGTTATTCACACCGCTGGCATATCGGCTTCCCACATAAGCGGCAAACTCTTTGTCAAACGTATCCGCATATTTTCCGCCGGAAAAGGCAGTCTCCCTGCATACCTTCTCAATAGCCTCTCTGTAGGCATCCGCATGTGCCTCTACATCTCTCGTCAGATCGATTCTCTTAATATGTGCCATTCTATCGTCCTTCTTTCGCTTATATGTGCTTTTTGATATAAAACTCGTTGAATAACCTTGCGATCTGCACCAGATAATTACAGATCGTCTTGAATACCTTAACGGTAGTATTATAATCTTCCTGCCACTCCACCGGATAATCCAGGATCTTCACGCCCCGTTTCTCCGCACGCAGCAGGAATTCGATCATGTAGAACCACCCGTTATCCCGGCTGCAGCCCTCGATCAGCGAGAGTGCCGTCTCTCTGCGGACAAACGTGAAGCCGCAGATGGCATCCGTGGATTTCATCCGTAAGAACAGCTTTAACAGAATCAACAGTCCCTGCGACGTGATCCTGCGATACCATTTTCTGCCCCTGGTATCGGATTCTCTGGCAAAACGGCTGCCGTTGATATACTGGATCTCCGGCTGCGTCCCGAAGAGGTGAATCGCCTCTCCCAGATGCCTGATATTGGTGGAAAGGTCGATGTCCATATAGCCTACCACATCGCCGTGGCTTACTTCCACACCTCTGCGGAATGCGGCGCCCACACCGCGGACATTGATCCTCTCATATTTTACTTTATCATATTTTTTACACAGATTTTCTGCGATCTGCGGTGTCTCATCCTCGGAACCGTTATCCACGATAATGATCTCATAGTCTTCAAAAGCAATGCTTTGCAGATATTCCACCGTGCGGGTCACACCGCTCTCTAAGCGCAGACGTTCATTTAATACCGGAAAAATAATCGTAAACATCATTTTGTCAGTTTTTCCACTCCTTCGATTACGTAGTGCTGTCTCTTAAAGCTCATATTCAAGATCACGGACAGATATTTGAAGATCAACGTCAGCATGACGGACATCATGAAAAATCCAAACGATATCAGCGTCATGAGACTCATCCAACCTTCCACGGGACGTACCGTGCTGAAGATCGAATACACGATCCAGGCAAACATGATCATCATCACAGAGAACAGGATCGCACTCACCAGCATAGAGAACTTCTCCAGGACATTGGTGAAAATGATCAGCGTATCCAGTGCAAGACTGCTGCGGGTACTGCGCTCCTCCCGGTTCCTGGCACTGCCTGCCTTCTTTTTATTCTCATAGACCAGCGTATCCGCCCTTAGTCCGCAATTCATATACATCGCCTTGCGGTAAGGAATGTACGCATTCATCTGATTCACACGGTTCACTGCGCGGCGGGATATGATACGGAATCTCTCCTGACGCAGCTTATGGGTATTACGGCTTCCCAGATTATATACTGCATAGAACAGCCGCGAGGTCAGTGCCACATCTCTCCCCGGAGCGGCTGCCACCACATCATAGCCTTCCAGCGCTCTGTAATAAACATCCATGATCAGTGACGGCTCAAAATCCGGCAGGCATCTGTCGAATTCGAACAGGAAATCTCCCACTGCCAGGTCTCTTCCGGCATTCATGGCCATCTCGACTCCCTGATAAAAGCTTAAATTGATCATGCTCACCACATGATTTCCTCTGCTTTCTTCCAGAAATCGATGGATCTCCTCGATGGTATTGTCCATGCAGCAGTCATTCACACAGACGATCTCATATTTTTCGAAATGTTCTTCCATGGTGCCACAGACCGTATTCAGGAAATCACGGATGTGCTCACCATCGTTGTGCAGATACAGCACGCAGGATACAAAATTTTTCTCTTTATTCAGGATTGCGGTTCTCTCCATAACGTTTCCCCTATATCTATTATTTATAATCTCTCGGAATGGTTATCCTAATCTAAAAAAGGATCCAGGTCATATACCGTGTTGATCTTGCCGGATAAGACGCTGATGAAGGTGGGACTTTCGGATAATGCCCGGATCACGGTAGGTCTCGAATCATCGATCTCCGAAGCCTTCAGGATCGGCTTCATGGAGAACAGTGACTTCTCATAACTGAAGCTATATTCTTCCCGCAGATACTTTCTCGCCAGCGTAGACATATACTCCCATGCACTCTCCGGTCTGCCGGGACAGTCGTTGCAATTCCCCAGCCAGCCGCCTCTGCAGATATTGCCGTCCGCCCCCACGCAGGAGAACTGCGGTGTAGCATCGTAGCTTGTCTTATGCGGTGTAAAAGTCACCGAAGTCAGGGAATGATATCCCGTCCTGCCGAAAGGCATAATGGAGAAAAACGGTCCATCCATTACTGTAAATCCGATGTCCCTGAGCTTGTCACCTGTTTTGCACAGGATGATCTCACATAATTCATACTTCAGTCCGAAGGGTTCTGCCGTGACTCCCTTTACCTTTTCCAGCACCTGATTCACGGAAGCGTAAGTGGCATTCAGCACAAACGGTGCCCGGTATACCTCTCTATGGTTCTCATGCAATGCGGTGATCTCATAGCAGTCTGATTGTTTTACGATCTCTGTGATCTGCCGCCCGAAGTGCAGCTTCACTCCCGGATATTTCGCGATCTCCTCCATCAGATGATCCCGCAGGATATGGGCATCGTAGGTATACTCCTCGGTGAGAAAAGCTCCGTCGCACAGCCCCGGCTGGAAATATTCTTCCACAGGAAGCGCCTTACAGGGAATCCCGCCATCCCGGCAGAACTTCAAAAATTCCGCCGCATCCGTCCAGGAAAAATGAGCGGAAGTAGCATAAATCTGTTGAAACGCGGTATGAAGACAGAAGGAATAGTCCTCTGTAAAACGCTTGAAATATCCGGCGGATTTCATGGCCGTAGACAGCGACCTCGGGTAGTGATATCCCATGTGTACCCGGGCCTGATTGATATATGTGGCTCTGGTAAAAGGAGCCTCTTCCATCTCCAGCACCTCTACCTGCTGCCCTCTTTTTGCACAATACAGCGCCGCATACAATCCATACAGCCCTGCTCCTATGATCAGTTTGTCCATTTCTGCTATCCTATCTCTGTCTCTGTTTTATCTCTGTCTCTGTTTTCTCATTTTCCGTCTTCCGGCCGGTTCCGCACATCAGCGCCACCAGATACGGTAGTGCCAGCATCACCGGATAGACATATCGCATCTGCACCGTGGGGCCTAACAGCATCGTCCCATAATATCCGGCGATCACCGCCAGTGGCAGACAGTATCGCTTTCTGTCCACGATCACAAGTATCGCCGCCAGCGCCAGATACAGCCACAGATAACTGCCCGGCACGAACAAATATTTCAGTACCGGAAGCTCCAGATAACCGTTCCCGTCCGCCCATGTCTCCAGGCGGTCATACAGTCCCGGCCATTTGCTGTCTTTGTAGATCCCTCTGTTGTTCAGGGTATCTTCTTCCCATCGTGTCTGTATATATCCGAGGCCCTCTCTCCCCTGCACTTCATTCACCGCCGCATGGGTGACATCAAAGGGAGATAAAAATCCTGCATCCACTGCCAGTGCGGCATTGATCATATCTCCGGGATAAGCTTTCAGCAGATGAAAATAGGTCCGCAGGAAATCTCCCGAGCGATAACGCACCACATACGTGTTGGTATGTCGCTTTACCGGATCCGCGATGCCGGGATCATAATCCCTGTAAGCCTCATCCAATATAAAATCATTCACCAGTGCCCGATCCTGTTCCGACATGGTACCGTCATCCTCAGGAAGTACTCCCACTCCTCCGTGGTAGATCATGCAACGGGCCATCTGCTGGATCGGCATACTCAGCATCTCTCTCCTGTCTCCCTGTTCCGCGTGCGTTGCGGAGAACACTGCGGACAGCACAAAAAGCCCTATACAGAAAGCTGCCACACTTACCGTAAACAGTCTCCCCCAGAGCTTCCTCGCCCTTTTTCCAAAGCATACTGACAGAAAAAGAAATGCTAATAGTACAATCATAGCATATTTTCCGTTATTGCGAAACAGTATCATTCCCACTGTTCCGATAAAAAACAGCAGATCCCGGACTCCGGGACGCCATTCCCTGCGGTCCTCCAGCAACAGATCCGTCAGACTGATCAGCTGCAGCAGTAAAAAAGCACTGAATACCGTATCTTTTGTCATGCTGACACTCATATACCAGTGGAACGGGAAAAACATTCCAAGCAGCAGCATCACGATCTGCCAACCTGCCGCCACCTGCCGTCTGTGCAATACCATCACACCGTAGGACATGCTGCCCGCCAGCAACAGCATCTGCAGCGCAGTGTACAGTGCCATTCCGGCATTCATACTCCCGAACAGCTGCGTTCCCAGCCACAGCATCCCCTGTAAAAGCAACGTGTGCACGATCGGATGATGATCAAAATAATAATGCTCCACGATCTGTCCGGTCTGTACCGGTGCATCATAAGCACAGATTCCCGGGTAATATGCCAGATATACCGGAAGCCATGCAAGGCATAACAATAACAGACTTCCGAAAAACACCTGTGCCCCGGAGCGTTTCTGTATCCACGCGGCAGATCTGCAGAACACGGCATTGTCTTTACCGGAGCGGTTCCTTCCGCCGTTGCCGTCACCATCCAGTATCGGCCGGTCTGCCGCGCGATAGACCACAAACGTTCCGATCACACCCAGTAGGCATCCCAAAAGCACGGTCCACAGCAGAGTGCTTCCCACATATCCGGCCGTCCACAGGATATTGCCCGCGGCCGCCAGATCTTTTTCTGTTTTTACGAAAAATACAAACAGACATCCCAGAACGCAAAGCAGCACACCGCCTCTGCGTCTGGGAAGTATTCTCTTCTCCTGCATATTATAATCCTTTACGTTCCTGATGTTCCCCATGCACACGGTTCAGACGATACTCGAAATCCTTCCGGTCCTTGGCCGCCATAACTTCCAGCATCATACCGGAGAAAAACGACTGGATCCCCGCCAGCAGAATGAATCCGCAGGCGATCAGCGTCGGGAATCTCGGCACCAGTCCCGTATTCAGATACTCCAAAAATACCGGAACAAACAATATCACCGACACCGCTGCCAGCAAAAATGCCAGCATGCCGAAGAAATGCATGGGTTTATAGTTTTTATACAGCTGCAGCATCTTGCGGATCACGCGGAAACCGTCACTGTAAGTATTCAGCTTGGACTCGCTGCCCTGGGGACGGTCACGATATTCCACCACCACATTCTCTACCTGCATGTTATAGTTCACTGCATGGATCGTCATCTCCGTCTCGATCTCAAATCCTTTGGAGAATACCGGAAATGTCTTCACGAATTCATAACTGAACGCGCGATAACCGGTCATGATGTCCTTGATATCGGAATGAAACAGGCCGTTGATCCCCGCACGCATCAGACTGTTGCCGAAATTATGAAACGGCCGCTTATTTTCCGTAAAATAAGTAGACGACAGGCGGTCTCCCACCACCATATCCGCCTGATGCTCCAAAACCTTTGCCACCATCTCCCGGGCACAATCCAAAGGATACGTGTCATCTCCGTCGATCATAAGATAGCATTCCGCATCAATCTCACGAAACATTCTACGGATCACGTTTCCCTTTCCCTGGGCATATTCATGACGTATGATCGCTCCCGCTTCCGTTGCCAGTTCCACGGTACGGTCGGTGGAATTATTGTCATATACATAAGTCACCGCCTCCGGCAGGAACTTTTTCACATCGGATACCACCTTGGCGATCGTCTTCTCTTCATTGTAGCAAGGGATCAGTACTGCAATTTTATCCATTTTCCATTCCTCTTATCTCTGCGTGTTAAAAGTGCTTATACAAAGTTTATTGTACCACGCTTGTTCCATTACAGCCACTATTTTTGCTTTTTCCCGCGTATTTTTCTTGGGGGCGGGCAAAAGCTATGATATAATGAGCCCAGGCTCATTAGCGAACGAATATCCTGCGAAGCAGGATGTAAAGTGCGATAGCACGAATTCGTGAGCTTATAATGCAATGAGCGCAAGTGAGCCAATATGCTTGCATAATTGAAATTTATTGTTGTGGTTACGGAGGAATTGTTTCCATGAGTGGATCTCAGAACAGATCTTGTTGCAATATCATTTACCGCCTGGGGCTTAACATTGTCATGCTTCTGACACTGTTGCTTTCCATGCTGCTGTTCGCCGGCAGCTTTCTCACGACCTGTTATGCCGACAATATGGAGACCCAGCAGGTTCTGCTGCGTCCGGACAATCCCCTGTGGAATCTGTTGGAGCTGGCAGGCTTCGGATTACTGTTTTGCGGATGTCTGTATCTGTATGAAAAAATAGGAGAGAAATTCCGTCGCGGACTGCTCGTTTTTACTTTGATCTTCGTATTTGGGCTTGGTATCCTGCTGATCCTCTTCGGACGCACGGTTCCCGCAGCGGATGCTCTGTCTGTATACAATGCGGCTGCGGAGTGGATCCTGGGAAATACTGATATTATCCACCCCACCGTTTCTTATCTGTCTTATTATCCACAGCAGATCGGGCTGATGGCTTTTTTGGAGCTGTTGCTCCGGATCTGGAATCTCACCGGCCTGTCCGTACCGGCCTGGCACTTTATCAAGCTGGTCTATGTCTGTCTGTTGTGTGGGGCGATCTGGTTCCAATATCTGTCGCTGCAATATCTGTGGCCGGAGAATTACAAGAAGATCTCTTGCTGTTATCTCGTCTTGGTATGCTGTAACCTGCCCATGATCATGTACAGCTCCTTCGTCTACGGCGAGATTCCTTCCTTCGCTGCATTGTCGGTGGGATGGTATCTGCTGTTGCGGTTGCTGGGCAGCTCCTCTCCGGACAGCTCCTACCGGGACAACGTCTCCCCGGGTAGCTCCTATCGGGACAACATCTCCCCGGGCGGCTCCTCTCCGGACAGCTCCTACCGGGACAACGTCTCCCGAAATGATGCGCCCTCAGTCACCGCCTACGATTACGTCCCCCGCATGCTCCGTCAGATACTTTTCACAGGCTTCGGCAGTATCCTGTTCCTCACACTGTCTGTGATGCTGCGCAAGAATTCACTGATCCCTGTGATCGCAGTGTTGCTGGTGCTGTTGTTCGAGGCATTGCGTCCGGGGCGGAACGGTAAGATGCGTCTGGGACTGCTCATCATGGCGGTATGTCTTGCTGTTACTTCTGTGGGGATTCTGCCGCTGGTACAGAAATGTTATGAGAAAAAGGCGGGGAACACGTTAAGCTCCGGAGTCACCGCCATGTCCTATCTCGCCATGGGAATGCAGGAAGCTTCCCGCGGCTGTGGCTGGTATAACGGCTTCAATATCGATACTTACGATACCGCCGGCATGGATACTGCACTCGCCAACGAGATCAGCCGTCTGGCGATCGACGAGCGCCTGACCTATTTCCGGGAACATCCCGGCTACACAGCGGACTTCTATCTTCACAAACATTTATCCCAGTGGGCGGACGGCACCTATGCCAGTAGACAGGCTACCTTGGCTACCTATGGAGGGCGGAGTGCATTTTTCAAGGAAGTCTATGAAGGTTCTCTCAGTGAGGGATATATCGAATGGTGCAATGCATGGCAGAATGTTCTGTATCTGGGCGTGTTGGTGTTCTGTATTGGCAGTCTTAAGAACCGTCGGAAGTCTAAAGTTGTCGGGCACATGGCTGACCAAACGGCGGAGCATACCGCAGGGTGCACTGCGGACCACATGGCGGATCAGCATGGCGCGGATTGGCATGGCGCGGATCGACTTGGTGCGGATCGGCATGGCGCGGATCGACATGGCGCGGATCAGCATGGTGCGGATCGGCATGGCGCGGATCGGCATGGCGCGGACCGGCATGGCGCGGATTGGCATGGCGCGGACCGACTCTACATCTACGTCGGCCTCATTGCCGTACTGGGAGGTTTTCTGTTCCACACCTTCTGGGAAGCCAATTCGCGGTATATCTTCTCTTACAGCCTGTTGCTGATGCCCTACTGCGGGGCCGGAGTCTATACCGGGATCTGCCGGATACGGGATGGGGTACGGTCGAGATTTCATTAACATTTTCCATGCAGTATTATACTTAACTTACTAACTTGAAAGTTTACGCGAGCAATGAGCCGCGCATAGGAAAACTGCCAACAGCTTCTGTATCCTTTTTTCCGCCACAGCGTGGGCACAGGAGACAGGATCAAGCTTCTCTGTGCCCTTAAACCAAGGTATGGGGCGTTACACACAAAATTTGATAATTACGCCCCGCGTATCGCAAACTTCCGGGGCTTAATTGACTAAATTTGATGATTACGCCCCGCGTATCGCAAACTTCCGGGGCTTAATTGACTAAATTTGATGATTACGCCCCGCGTATCGCAAACTTCCGGGGCTTAATTGAACATAATTGATGATTACGCCCCGCGTATCGCAAACTTCCGGGGCTTAATTGACTAAATTTGATGATTACGCCCCGCGTATCGCAAACTTCCGGGGCTTAATTGAACATAATTGATGATTACGCCCCGCGTATCGCAAACTTCCGGGGCTTAATTGAACATAATTGATGATTACGCCCCGCGTATCGCAAACTTCCGGGGCTTAATTGAACATAATTGATGATTACGCCCCGCGTATCGCAAACTTCCGGGGCTTAATTGAACATAATTGATGATTACGCCCCGCGTATCGCAAACTTCCTTATTTGTAGCAAATTTAGTATCTCACAACTCATTTTTTCTGTATAGACCCAAAACACAGAACACCCGCGTCGGACATTTTAGAATATATAAATCCCTTGTTATACTTTCAGTTTTTCACGATTTGGGTATCTGCAACAAAACAAGCTTCTCATACCCTCAAACTTTCCATAGCATGGTTATCAGCAACAAATCAAGCTTCTCATACCCTTAAACTATTCACGCTGAGGCGGAAGAAGGGTACAGAAGGAGTTCATCTAGTCGTTGGCAACCCTACGTTAGCAAAGCAAGTATAAATACTGCCCGGAAAGTGTTTTTAGAAATCCAAGCAGTATTTTTATGGAAGAATCCATGAAAACGCTCTAAAAATTACTGCTTCGGCATAGGATGCTTCCATTCCGGCAGTAAATATCAGTCACTGTAAAAGAAAATCACTTCAAACTTACTGCTTATACAGCACTAAATAGATTTCAGGCAGTAAAGATTGGAATATCAAAACAAAAATACCACCCGGGAAGACAACAAAGTCATCCGGGCGGTATTCAACTAACTCTCAACTCACATCAATAATACATCGCTCCCTGTAAAAATCCCCAAAAATAATATACTCCGCATACGAGGTGCCACAGGTAAGCCAGCCACTGTACTGCCACAACAATCCTTCTCTTCCGGGTGTCGGCATTCGCTGTCGCGCGGAGCAGTACCAGCAGTGCTCCCACAAATGCGAAGAAGATTCCGTACATGTAGCCCCAGGAGAAATTGAAATCCATCTCCCGGAATCCTTTTTCATACAGGAAGAATGCCATAAGGAAGCTCATCACATACACCTGCCAGGAGAAACGGTAGATGCTGTCCTTGTGCAGTTCCTTGTAGTTCAGCAGAAGTACCAGGATCGGGAATCCGATGGCCAGTCCGATAGCCAGGGGCAGATTGCCGCAATACTGCGCCCATACATGGCCAAAAGTAAATCCGATGCCGCCTTCCTGTCCCTCCTGCGGTACGAACACTCCCCGGAACTGGTAGAGCAGATCCATAAAAGTCGGAATAAAACATACTCCCAGCCACACCGTGGGGACAAAATTCCGGAATCTGCTGCGGAACATTCTCCACAGCATCAAAATCCCCGCAGCTCCGACCAGCACTATGGTAAAACTGGGTTTCGTCATGGTCGCCAACAGCAGATATATTGCAAACAGAATATAATCTCTCTTATGCTCTCTGACCGCATTTGGCTGCTCATACACCGGCAACAATTCACCATACTTAAAAAATGCAAGAATTGCGAACGGCCGTGCCGCCATATAGGTAGCATTGTGGAATGGATTCGGCGTAAATACCCCGAGATATTTGTATTTGATACCGGGGAGATAAATCCCTGTCGGCGGATATACCATCGACACAAAAAACAGGGATACCGCTACTGTTCCAGTGAGGATCCCCGGAAGCCAGGGTTTTCCGGGCATAGCTTCCTGCAGCTTTGCTCCCACATGCTTGTCCAGCATCACCTTCAGAGCGATCATTGCTCCGCTGTTTAACAGCATCGTGGCCAGTGCCATGGCCAGCTCCGCTCCGCCGGTAAAGGAGGCGGTCACCAGATGGATCGTCGCCGCCAGCTTGAACAAAACCGGGTAAGGGAAGCTGTAACCGCTGTCCAGTCCCTGCATCTCCAGAATATATGCCTTCATATCGGAATGATACAGTCCCGTTCCCTGCATGCTTTCCACACACTGCCGGTAAAACAGCCAGAACGTAACTGCCGATGCGATGGCTACCAGTGCAGCAAACACCGAAATTTCTATCCAATTTTTCTTATTTTCTTTCAAAATACCGTTCCCTGCCACTTTCTGATTCATTCCGCTATTTCCCATGATCCGGCACAGCTACGGGCATTCCCCATGATCCGGCACAGATCGGGCATTTCCCATGATCCGGCACAGCTCGGGCATTCCCCACAATCCGGCACAGCTACGGGCATTCCCCATGATCCGGCACAGCTCGGGCATTTCCCATGATCCGGCACGGCTCCGCCCATTGCCGGATCTTATTTCAGCTTCGTGTAATAAGCTACCACCTTTTTCACTGCATGGATCACATCTTCCACATCATCATCCGTCAATCCGTAATACAGAGGAATACTCATCACCTCGTTGTAATACTTCTCCGCATTGGGGCACAGTCCCTTCTGATATCCCAGCTTCTCATAATAGGAATGCCAGTAGACCGGCAGGTAATGCACCTGAGGGCAGGTATTCTCCGCATACAGAGCATCGAAAAACTGCCTTCTGTCGCAGTTCAGGTTCTCCAGATTCAGATGCAGCACATACAGATGCCAGGTCGTGTCAGACTCAGGGATCTCCTTCTGCAGGATCAGTTCCGGCATTTTGCCGAACGCTTCATTATAACGCTTATGGATTTCTTTTCTACGCTGTTCAAATGCAGGGAGCTTCTTCAGCTGGCTCAATAGCAGTGCCGCCTGGAAATCCGTCATACGATAATTGAAGCCCAGCTCTACCTGCTCGTTGTACCACAGCGCATCGGTGGGATGTACCATTTCTTCCGGGTCCCTCGTAATGCCGTGGGTACGCAGCCGCATCAGATGACGATACAGCTTCTCATCATTAGTCGTTATGGCGCCGCCTTCTCCGCCGGTCACCGTCTTGACCGGATGGAAGCTGAAGCAGGTCATATCTGCCAGGCTTCCCACAGGCTGGCCCTTATATTTCGTGCCGATGGCATGCGCGGCATCCTCGATCAGGAGCAGATCGTGCTCCTTACAGATCTCCCGGATCTCATCCAGCTCCACTGCCTGACCGGTGAAATCTACCGCAACGATCGCTTTCGTCCTGGGTGTGATCAGCTTGCGGATGGACGCCGGATCGATATTGTAGGTCTCCGGATCAATATCTGCGAAAACAGGCTTCGCACCCGCATATAATACACAGTTGGAGGATGCAGCAAAAGTGATCGAGCTTACGATAACCTCATCTCCCTCACCAAAGCCTGCTGCCAGCGCCGCCAGATGCAGTGCAGCGGTACCGTTACATACCACAACGGCGTATTTTGCATGGGTCAGTTCACACAGATGCTGCTCCAGCTCCTTCACCTTAGGTCCGCAGGTAATGTAGTCGCTGGTCATGACTGCTGCCACCGCATCCACATCTGCCTGGTCAATATATTGCCGTCCGTAGAAAATTTTATTCTCTCGTACAGGTTTTCCTCCAAAAATAGCCAGTTCTTCTTTATTTTCCATTATTTTTTCCTCATTTCCAAACAGTTTGTATTGCTGTAACCATTCAGGACCTCATTGGCAGAATCGCCTTGGCACTGAATAGTTACATTCTATCATAACTCCTACGGAAAGACAACATTCCGAGTTGCGGCATAACACCGGAAAACTTTGCACTATCTGTTGTCTGTTCCCGGGGAAAATGGTATAATGAGCGTTGTCTTTCATACCTATTGCCCCAAAGGAGTCTGCCATGCATAATAAAAAGTCGGCATTCCGGATGATTGCCGTTACCTTACTGCTCATCATCTGCCTGATCATATTTATCATTATCCGTTCTGTTTCTTCCCATCATTCAGACAGCTATTACTCTGATCTGCAACGGATGCGATCAGAATCTTATGAGGGTATTTTTCTGTCCATGTACAGTCCTGAAGTATTTCACGAAGAAGATTTCTCCACATTCCGTGGCCTTACGATCATCAAATGCGAAAATACTGCCAAGAGTCTGCATGATGTTGCAGACTATTTAGACACAGCATTTTCGGACAGCAGCGGGATCACCAATATCTATCTGGGTCTGGATCCGCTGGCCCTCTGGAAGCACAGCAATAAGCAGCTGCGCCACTGGAACAGGGATTTGAACCAATACCTGCTGCCCTATGTGGAAGCACATCCCGAGGTCAGCTTCGAGATTCTGTATCCCGCACCTTCCATGCAATACTGGCTTGCTCAGACCGATGAGACCAGAACGCTGTGGATGACGACCTGTAAGTCCCTCGTCTCCACTCTCAACGGGTATTCCAATGTTACCATGTACTTTCCCGGAGCAACCCATTGGCTGATCAACAATCCGGGAAACTATCTGGATGACTTGCATTATAATGATGCGGTAGCACAGAAACTGATCATGTTCACTTTCTGTGACGGAGCCATGGTCATTACACCGGGAAATGCGGATACCCTGGAATCCATGCTAAATGATATGGTAGCGGAAGAAAAAGAAGCTTCTACGGTATATCCCGATCTGTCCGATCTGTCTGTTGTCTTTTTCGGTGACAGCGTCATCGGCAACTACACCGGAAGTTTTTCCATCCCCGGTGTCGTCAATGGTTTTTCGGGCGCACATGTGTACAACTGTGCCCAGGGCGGAGCTACTGCCTCCAAGGATCCTGCTACCGACGATCCTGCAGCTGCCATGAGCTTTGTCATCGCTGTCGATACCTTTCTGAAACAGGATCCCACTGTTCTGAGGGAAGACACTGTCTATCGTACCTCCCTGGAAGCTTATCTGAATGACGATCACCGTGGGCGCAGATTATGCTTTGTGATCAATTATGGTCTGAATGATTACTTTTCCGGCTATGCCGTGGATGATCCGGAAGATCCTTACGACACGGTGACCTACTGCGGCGCACTCCGAACAGGAATCCGCAGCTTACAGGAAGCCTATCCCGATGCGCTTATCCTGTTAGCAGCTCCGAATTATATTACCTTTTTCGAAAACGGTACAGAGCTTCACGGCGAGGCAGGCAGTACGCTGACAGCTTATGTGCAGGGCGCCGCTGATGTGGCAGACCAAATGGGCGTTCCCTTCTACGATACCTACCACCGGTTAGGCGTCACAGCGGATAACGCTGCCGACTATCTGGCAGATGCCGTACACCTTAACGAAGAAGGACGATTCCTCTTCGGAACCGCCCTGATTACAGCACTGGATCATTCTCGTTAATTACATACTCCGTCCTCTGAATCCTTGTCTACCGTGAGCAGGAAATACTCTCCCACCGTGTCGATCACATGATAAGGAAGATCAAGATACTCCAGATCCTGTCTGTGGAGCATCAACAACCCATCTCCTGCGATCTCAGCCAGCTCATTGCCCAACTTTTCCGGATAGACATAATGATAGCGTTCCGCATACGGAAGAGACTTACGCCCATCCGGACTGTCGAGCTTCCCCTGATAATACAGTGCATCTGTCCTGCAGGCATACTGGGTCAGGATCTCTGCCGCAGACTGATTGAACTGCCATCCGAGATTCCCTGTAATATACAGTCTGTCGTACTCCTCCATGCCGTCCGCTTCCGTCACCGCATTCAGGAAGTCCTTATTATAATAGTATCTGCTCTCTTCGGCATAGCTTGTAAAATATACCGTGAAAAATAAGACACTGCTGACACCATAGGCCGCCGCGATCACCGGCAGGAGCTTTTTCCATCTTGCCGCTGCCAGATCGATGCCATAGGCGCATAGCAGGAGTAAAGGATAGAAGATGATGTTGACCCGGTTGATGTTCACCTCATAAGTGATCAGGCCCACCCAGATCCCGGTAATGAGGAATCCCCACAGAGCCAGCATCTGCGTCTGTTTTTCGATCTGTTTCTCCTTAAAAAGGCGAATCGTAAATACAATGATCCCGATCAATACAAACGGTATCGACACATGATATAAGGGTCCGAACGCCGGAATCGAATTAAAGAAAATGTCCGGCAGCTGCAGGAACACCCTGCTGAATAATGCCCAGGCATTCCTGCCCAGCTGTGCAAAGGAAAAATTCAAAAACAGTATGTCTGCACTTCTGATACTATCCGGGAAAAATTGCATCGTGAAAAAAGGCATTTCAATGCTTTTACCATAATGCAACGCATTGATCGCCAGCACGATCACCTCCGGCAAAGCCACCAGCGTGAATATTACCGCACACAGCAGTCCCTCCCGGAATTTCAGCTGCTTTTTCCACAGACACCATATAAAAAACACAAACAAAAATGCCGTGACGGAGTACGCCGCTATTCCATAACAATAAAATGTCAGGCCGAAAAAGAGCATGGATAAATACAAATACCGTCTTTTCTCCAGTCCCAACAGTAACAAATAAAATGCCAATAAGAATACATGTGGGAACAGGTTGCAGTCCAACGACCAGCGGCTCTGCATGAACTGCCAGGGGTTCACCGCCGTCAGCGCCATCGCTACTAGCGCAATCCTCTCATCAAACAGCTTTTCCGACACTAAATATACCAGTGCAACCGCCCCACAGGATACCAGCAGCATCGGCAGCCTCACCGTCACGGTGCTAAAGCCAAACACCTTGATAAACGGCACCATGCAATACGCTAACAAGGCACTCATCTGACCGTATTTCCAGGCTTCAAAATGAACCGGCAGAAACGTGCCATAGCGGTCAGTACCGTATTTTGATAATGCCCATGCATCCATGGCTCCCATAGCTTCATCCTGGTTGATCCCGTCCGGCACTGAGCCAAACCGGATACACCGCAGAATGATCGCCAGCATCAACACGGACCAGAACAGTATTTTTTTCTTCTTCGCAGTCATAGTCATCGTAATATTTAATCCTTCCGGTATTCATACTTGTGCTTATCATCCACGCTGATCTCTGCACCGATCTGCACTTCGATCACCTGCAGTTCCGTATCCGCAAGGATCGTATGCTTACAGCCTGCTTGCATAGTCAGGACATCGCCCGGCTTCACCGGCCGCTCCACACCGTCCAAAATTGCCCGGCCTTCTCCGGCAATGACCGTCCATACTTCATCGCGGAAATCATGACTGTGATAATTCATCCCATGTCCCGGATTCAATGTCACCTTGATCGTCATGCTGTGATCCTTCACATCCAGAACGCGGAAGCTCCCCCAGGATTTTTCGGCGAACATTACCCGCTGAACAAATTGATTCACGTAAGGTTTGATATAGCTCGACTGCTCCTTATCCGATACCAGGATTCCCTCCGGACTGGCCGCCACGACCATATTTTTCAATCCCATGCACAGAATCGGTACATTCAGTTCATTCACCACATGCACATTTTCACAGGTGTCGTTCAGAACCCCCTGTCCGACGCACTGACTGTCCATGGCCTCCGTCAGCGTATTCCAGGTACCCAGATCCTTCCAGGTCCCTGAGAAGCGCATCACTTCTATGGCAGGCTCTTTTTCCACCACGGCATAGTCAAAGCTGATCTTCTGCAACGTATCATACTTCTGAAATAAGTCTTCATAATCCGTAAAATCTATGAGTTCATGGGCACGTTTTAGCACATAGCCTAACCGGAAAGCAAACACACCGCCGTTCCACAGCGCACCTTTTGCAATATATTCCTCTGCGGCTTCTTTCGTCGGTTTCTCCCGGAACATCGTTACACGGCTCAGATCGTCAGCCGTCTCCGGTATGATATAACCGTATTTTTCACTGGGATACGTGGGTTCGATCCCCATGAGCACAAGATTCGCCTCAGACTCTCCCGCGCGATCGCACAATGCCTGCAACGCCTGAAAATAAGCCGTCTCCACATAAGGATCCACCGGACAGATCACGATCGGTTCCTCTTCCGCTACCCCCAGCACATCCTTCAGATATGCCACGGACAGTACGATCGCCGGGAAAGTGTCTCGTCTGCAGGGTTCCACACTGACCCCTACATTCTGCCCCAGCTGACTGTAAATAGACGACACCTGGGACTTGGAAGTGGCGATCGTCACCTGTGCCTCCGGGTCTACTTCCCGTATCTGACGGCATACCCGCTGTACCATGGATTCCAGACCGCCGTCTGCCGTATGAAATATCTTAATAAACTGTTTGGATCTTATCTCATTGGACAAAGGCCACAGACGCTGCCCGGAGCCACCTGACAAAAGTATAATATTCATAGCTTGTCCTCTCTGCTTTTTACTATCTCATCATACCACATTATTTAATATTTGCGAATCTTCATATAGGTATTGCCCCAGGCCTTCCAATCTTCCAGCCACACGACATCCTCTCCCTCCGGCAGGATATCATAACTCGGATTCACACATCCGAGTACCAGTTTCCCCTGGTCCATGGCAGCCTGTATCTCCTCCTGTGAAGATACCAGCCGAATCTTCTCCCGGTATTCTGCCGGCAACACATAATAATTCACGATCGTGGCCCCACAGCCGTCCGATCTGATCCAGATCTCACCATACCGGTCCACAAGGCTTTTGAGAACCTTCTTCGCCGTCACACCATAATAATCCATCTCGTACCGTCCACAGGCATCACCACCTGCCAAAATATTCGTATAAGCGCTGGAACTCTGCCCCGTCAGTGCAATTCCAACTCCGTTACATCCTATGAGCACCACCAGCATAGCAGTTGCAATCCTTCTCGCACGGATTTCCGGTTGCTGCAACAGGTATCTCACTGCATAAGCCATCATCACGATCATCGGTCCATAGATAAAATACATATGCCGCCACCCGTTGTACAGATTCGGATTGCACAGCATTGCTACCAGCACCGGAATCCCGGAAGTCAGTGCGAACAGCGGATAGATACGATCCGCAAAATTCCATTGATGCTTTCTGCCTTTATAGAGCCAGATGCCGATACTGCTCCACAGCAGAACACTGAGATAGACCGGAATCGTCAGGGCGATCAGTTTCGGCAGATAATACCATGGCAGAGGATTCGTGGAATGCACATACCATGTTCCGTCAAACAATACCTTACCGTCCATTCTGGAATATTCCGTACTGTTTGAAAGGTTCCACATCAGAAATTCCCACAAATGAAATCCCTGTCCCCAGATAGCGGGAGTTAATGTCAAATAACTCAGGAAACCGACAACTGCTGCCGTAAGTCCCACGAAAAAAGTTTTCCCGCTCCACTTTTTTTCTGTCGTCAGGATCAGCAGATAAAAGCCGCCAATCATTGCAAAAACATAGATCCCGCTGATCTTCAGATTCCCGCAGAATCCGGCACAGATTCCCAGCAGACATGCATTTTTGAAATCCTTACGCTCCAAAAAGCGGATTCCGTAAAATAACATCACAATGATCAGGGACATCAATACGGAATCTTTATTGTTGTATAATCCATCCGCAAATATCCTCGGTGTCAGAAACAGCATAAGTGTTCCCAGCAGTGCCGTCCTCCTGTCCCGGAACAGTTCCCACAACAACCGGTACATATAAATCACACCCAGGAAAAACAGCGCATACGTATACGCATGCCATACCTCACTCTGCAGCCTGACAGCATCCGGATGCTGATCCAGCTTCATTAACAGCAATCCACACAGATAATACGGAGCACTGCCATGATCCTTGTCCGCTTCTACGCAGATCGGATGATATTCTTCCTTCCATTGAAACCAGTTCGTGAGCTTCGGGATCCGTAAGGTCTCACCATACTGCAAGATATTCATATACAGAATTCTTTCTTCCTGATTTTCATCAAAATAAACACCTGTCTCCCGCAGGAAAAAAGCTCCAAAAAGGAACATTGCCACAAATATGCCCAGGATCGTATACCTTTTTTTCTGTTCTGTCATGGTCTGCATGTCTCCCATCCTACCGGATAATAATAACTTTTCTCTTTATTTTTTAAGCGTTTGTTATGATTCAATATAACATTTCAGATAACTGATTTCAAGGTATCCAAATGTTTTAGGAAAATAACAACTTAAAAAAGAACTCAAAAATTTGAGTTCCTTTTTGAGTTCCTTTTTGAGTTCCTTTAAAGAACTCAAATTTTTTAGACTTTTTTTGAGTTCCTTCGGGAAATCCTGTATTATCTTTTCTATGATCCTAACATATTGCTCCCGGGTAATTTCTAGTTTCATGCTATATTTATGCCAGTTATTATTGAATTTTTACGGTGCATAGGCACTTATTCAAGTGCGAGGTTTGAGATATTTACCTATACAGTTACATAAATACCAATACCCCATGGCCGCAGCCGGCAGCGCAATCACTATATACGGGAACACGTATCTGCTCTTAGCTTCCCACAACAGACTGAATAAAACCTCTCCTATCAGAACCAATCCCAAAAAATATTCCCATTCCTGTCTTTTATGCTTTGCCAGATAAATATAATAAAATAATACTCCAATATAAATAACATTTTGCAGTTGATTCATAATTTCATAGAATATCTGATATCCTCTATCTGAGTAAAAAGCCTTCATCCATTTCGACGAAGTCGTCATATTCGATGTAAATAAAAAAGATCCATAGGTAGGTTCCAACCATTGAACTGCTGTTTTATCGCAAAAAAATTCTAATGCTCCTATAGGATCTCGCATCCATCTGACAATGGACTGCTTTATATTTAAAATAGAAAGTTCCTTACACTTAGCTACATCAAAATTATTTTCCCAAAAGAGATTTATTTGATATGCATTATATGTTCCACTCCCTGTATGGTTTGGATCCTCATCCTGAAATCCCATTGCAATCACAGATATTACCGGAACTCCTTCCGATAATTGGATTTCTGCCTGATGTTCTACGCATTGAATAACTGTTTTTTGTCCAAGTATCATCAAAAGCACACAGAAAAAACTAATCATAAAACTTTTACGATTCCCCTTTAGAGCACGTAAAAATTGAATACCCAGGACAGCAATCCATACAATAATCAATGCTTTTCTCGCTGTATAGGACACAATCATACTGCTGATCATTGCAATATATACGAAAATCTTTTTCCATAGTATCCATTGTTCATGCTCCTGCAGTACCAGTAGGGACAAAATGGCAAGCTGTAAAAAGCACACGCCAATCGTTTCACCATATATATAAAGTTCATATAAGTGCAGAGGAACATAACATATGGCAAACAGTAAATAAAAAATACATAGTCTTTCTTTGTGAAACAGCCTCCATGCAATCTCATTCCCTGTAAAAATTATGATTCCACCACAAATCGCCTGAATACATTGTAAAGTACTAACACTATAATTTCCCAAAATTCGTGTTGGTAACAAATAAACAGCACCTACTCCAAGCTGATACGGATATACATTGTAATACCAATACTTCTGTAATTCTGTGTAATTTCCTGTAAAAAGATTCTTCAAGACAACATATACATATTCCTGATCTGCTATAGGAACATACTCGGCATTTAATGCCATAGTAATTATCCCGGCCGCAGACAAAATTGCAATTACCGCTGCTGCAATTCGCAAATGCCGAATGTATACCCGGGAACTATATTTCCAGATGATTCCTATAATGACTATGCATCCCAACACAATTCCAACTGCTTTTATCCAGTTGTCACTAACTGTCGAAACCGTTTCCGAGAAAGGAGCTAACTTTCTGCCGGTACCTATTGCTCCAATCGTTAACGCTGTAAAAAAACAAATTCCCATTACCGCAATTAACTTTAAAATTACATCCTGTACTTTTCTCATTTCCTCACCGATTTTATCCTAATTTAATTTTAAATGTCTGCTGTCAAGCCGCGGAGAGTCTGCAGCAGGTGCCGTCTGATACTCCAATTAATATATTAAACTTGTTGATATTCATTTCAAGTTGTTCAATCAGTCCGTTTTTTTAATTTCAATCTTATGCATTATTCCACTCCCCTTCTTTGATTCATTTTACGTATGCTTTTGTGATGCTTATATTTTAATGAAGACAAAATTTTATCTTTCTTAGTCTCTAAAGTCCATGATTCTGTTTCTTTTACATATCTCTCCAGTTCAGTAATATTTGCATAGTAATCACGATAATGCGTTCTTAGAGAAACTAATAAATCCAATACACACTGTTGATACTTTTTATATATTGAAAAAAGCCGATCTACTTTCACAAAATCTAATTTATTCATTTCTTTACTTATCTGTTCATTAATTTTTGTGCAGTCACCATTTAAGCAAACCGACCACTGCCCATGCGCTATTTTATTTCTCATTTGGCTTGGAGCAATAATATACTTATCTAAAATTCGATTTAATGTCTGTTTTTTGTTAGCGATTTCCCCCAAATTAGCTCTATTGTTTATTTTCATAAATGCTAATTCTACACATTTTTTCCACTTTTCTTCAAGATTCCTGCCGCGCTGAATATCCATGATTTCAATTTCTGTAAATGCTTGAGGTGTATGGATAAGTTTCAAAAAAGAGTCCTCAACATATGCAGAATATATTAATGCATATACTTTCGTCAGTGTATTTAGTTCAATTTGCTTATTTTCTCTAATAGCCCTATTGGCTAATTGAACAATTACGTTTCTATGTTTTTCTAACTCTTTTACGTTACTGACATACGCTCTGTAAATTTCTTCAGCCATGCTATACCTCAGAATTTCAGGATGCTAAAAGATACAATCCTATTATACCCTTTAGCATCCTGGAATCGAACCAGGACCTCCCTTATGAAAGGGTGTTCTACCTTTATAAACTAATGCTCCATAAACACTGTAACAAGTTTAATTTTAATCGTCAATATCAACTTATACTCTGGATTTCGGAGGGAAGATCCCCCATCTCCGTCTTTCGATTTATCAAACTAAAAAAAGAACAGTTACAAACCTTTACGGTCTATAACTGCCCTTATACTATATATTACTCATGCTGAGTTATTTCAATATCGAAGTATTTTGTTTTTATTTTTACATCATGTCGTTTATCCTTTAAGCATTTATGTAAAATGGTTATAACACCAATAATGATCAAAGCAGATAAAACCAATGCAAAAACAACTCCCAATATTATATAAGCTATAAACGCCGGAATTTTGCAATTCGCCGAGACTTTAAAAGCTACTTATCTTCATTGTAAGTAATCTTACAATTCCACCGAATCTGTCACTTCATCAGGTGTTACATAATATGCTTTTTTATCTGAAGGTTTTATGTATATATAGGTTTCATCAATTTTTCCTTGTGTTATATTTTGATTTTTCAATGCATCTTTTACTTTATTTAATATCTTTTCCAGTTCATAATCGACATTTGATGTTTGAATTATTACCCGTCGACAATTCACATGCGACTCCTGCTTAATATCCCGTGATATGGGTAATAACTTTGCTTCTTGTATTCTTTTATAGGGAACCAGATAATTTTCATCACACTCATTCATTTTTGATGCATTACCGCACATAAATAAATCTTCATCATAACGGAAAAATACAAATATATTTTTTTTGAGTGCTAAATCATAATAGCATATTTTTGCTATTCCTGATTGGTTGCTGAAATCAGCCAACCATATAAACATTTCCATTATCAATACTGTCATTAAAAAACTGCCAATCCATACATTATACTTTTCCGTCCCATAGAACACTAAGCAGTCGTTAAAGGTTATCCCAAAAAGTAGAAATGCTACAAAGCATAGCACCCTGACATAGCCTTCGACATTAGTATTTATTAAAACAATCTTTCTTTTATTTAGCAGCCACATGACTGCAAGGAGTAAACAGCTAATTCCCCAAACTAAAAAAATAATCATACAGCATAAAAATACAACGCAAATTACTCTCTCATCCGAACATACAAAACAAAACAATACATTTAACAACCAAATGGAAAATGTCAACATAGCTAAATTAGTTATTCGAAATTTCCATTGTTCCTTTTTTGTCATTAATCCAATTTCTATATTATACGAAGATATTAACTCACAAAAAGATAAAATTCCTTTGCCAACCGCAATAACACTTCCGGTAGTGACTCCTACTATCTCTACTAATTGTTCAATACTAATGTTTGTTGTATTTTCCAGCATCTTTTATCCCCTCCCGCATTTTTCTCGCAATTACCTTTTATCTAAGATCAAACAAGCATGCTACATCTGTCCATACCCTATCATCTTTTGATTGCAAATATCCGCATAGTCACATTCTTGTATAATGAATTCTTCGCCTTCTACTCTGCTATTATCATTTCCTATCAAGCAGCCTTGCGTACTATCCTTGTAAAATATTAGTTCCTGCAATTTAACAATACTCGATTTTATCGAAATAATCTCCGCTTTTCCCTCTACCCGGATTCTTCTCAGTTGAGAGTTTTCCATAATTGCCTCTGTTTCTTCCATAATGACTGCCCCTTCCCGGCAATCGTGAATCCGCATATTTTTCATTCTGACACGCTCACAATGCCTTAATCTTAATGCAGCTCCGCTCCTTCCCATCAATTCTACCGCTTCCAGTCTGATATCCTCGCAATTCTCTAACTGTAATATCGGTGCAGCTGTTTTCTCCTGATCGGCCTGGCGAATAAATCCAACATTTTGCACTGTAATGTTCCTACAATTTCTGAACACAAAATAATCACCGGCGCCCATGTAAAACATGGCATCTTCTCCGGTAATCGTCAAGTTTTCGATTCCATTTATGCAATAAACTGTACATTCATCTTCTGAATAACAAGAAACATAAGGAGATTCCGTGTCTAACACCCTAAGATAATAATCGTCTTGCAAGATAATATGCTCATATTTCCCCAGTTTTTCCGTCAAATCTTCCATTCCGTAAGCCCGAATGAAGTCCGATGTTTCCCCCTCTCCCTGCTGTTCTTCTGTTTCTAATAGCTGACGGGCCTCATCATATTCACCATATTCCGGATCCGGCAACATATAAAAAATGGCTTTTATTGCATCTACGTAATCCTCGGCCTTATTGTAATCCTCACATATTTTTTCCAGGCACAATTCAGGTTCTCCGGCTCCAAAATAGTATCCCTGATAATTTTCTTTTTTGGCAATTTTCACATACTCTTGAAATGACTCTTTAATTTTTCGACATCCCAATTCAACACTCTCTGCATTGTGTATGAATTTCGTGGTAGACACCTGCATAATTCCTAACGTCATCGGTCTTCGCCCCAGACAAAACAGCACATTTTCACACCACCTTTGAGTCGTAGGTCTATTAAAGTTCTCATAGATCATAATTGCATAAATCACACGCTGCAAATAATCTCCAGGTGCTTCAGCCTGTATGATCGTACCATATTTCCTTTGAAATAATTCATACTTATCAAGGATATACTTTTGCTTCATTTGCTTCGTACAAACCCGGTTCTGCCGGATGGCATCAGATTTTCCCAATGACCTAACGCAAAATTGATATGCCATGGCAAAAAATACCAACCATAACTGTGTTCGAAATTCTTCCACTGTGGGAAATATTTCCTTCCCTGACAAAATCAATATCCTTTGAATGAAAAAAGCCAGTAACACACCCGGAATCGCTGATGTGCATTCATATTTTATATTAAACAATTGATATTTTCCCGCAATGACCGTAATCATAACCCATCTGACGAGATAATAACACGGCACAATGTAGACTGCTTTATACGCCAGTTCTTCCTGCCCTATATTCTGCAATACTGTTGCAATGAGCAACATATAGATAATCGGTGCGAAAATATTATACTGTATATTTATGATGAGCGATTTCTTGCTTTCCTTGCCAAAAGTAATATCGCAATACCCTTTTCCCTCCCCAGTAATATGTTTGTCCGCCAGCATCTCTTTACCGATTATTCCCGATACCTCATATAATATAAATGCACTTGTGATGCAAAATATAGTTTCTTTCACTTTTGTAAACCCCTTCCTACGATTTTTTGTCCTTTTTCCCAACCAGTACAATCACAATTACTAATTGTGCAATCGGTATTACAAAATAATTTATCCACGCCCTGTAAATAATAGGTATTGCCATAAATATGCATCCTACTATTGTTGACAGTATAATCATCACAATAAATGCAACCAATTTGTCACTCCGCTTTTTAAATGTATTCATGAAAGGAACACATATTGTAACAATAAGAAACCATATCGCACCAGATATAAATTTCAGGATCTTGTTCCCCTGGTTCTTTCCGGTTGTCCATGAAGAATTTACGGTATCAAAGAGCTGCGTCGCTATTGAATTTACTGATCTTTCTCTTTGCAATTGAATTTCTTGTAATATGCTCTCATATTCTTGTCGATACACCGGATTACTATTAATCGCAGTTTCATCCAATTGTGTAAGATGCTCTAAGATGCTGATTCTCTTCTCCATTCTGGTATAGTAAAACGTATTGGAATCAATATACGGAAATATCAAGATAATAAATACCAAGATTCCCAATATTCCAAACCAAAGTTTCGGCTTTTTATAATTTCTCTTTAAAAAATCCACTATCAGTTCCAATATTCTTGCAACAGAGTCCATTCCCAGATTCTCCCTTTGATTTAAATCAAACCATCTTTATACTTCCTCTATCATATATATGTCAATTTTCGGCAAATTCTTACAATTTTTTCGGTCAGCGTCCATCAACATCTCGAAAAATTCATTCAGCTCAATTGCCAACAAATCTCCGACTTTTCTTAACAGATGTCACTCACATTATCCTGAATCGTTTTAATCCTAAAATTCACCATAGCGATTGCCATCAGCGTAGCTCGAAATGCAAAATGCAAGCTGTTTCCCTCTAAGTAGTCTCTACCGTGTACACATTCATTTCGGATATTATAGGAATTGCTATTGTACATAATATTGTAGACATACAATAAATCCGGTACATTATCAAAGCCCTGTTGTTCTACATATATCTGTTTCAACAGCTCCCGGAGCAGTGAACTGGGATCGTTATATTGCATAAACTCATCCTTGTTCTTCTTGAATGGAAATATTCCAAACAATTTGACCAATTCCCTTATTCGTATCTCCAACACCGGAAACAGCTGCGTCAAATGCCCCAGAGTAATATTTTTACAATAATTCCCCAGTCTTATCTCCTTTGTCTCTTTTCGAACCATCTGATAAAGTTCCTTTTCCTTGATAAACATACTTACAGCAGCCTGCGTACACTCTCTGTATTTTTCATGAATGCTCCAGACATATTTCTCGCTTTCGAGTACATTCAATAGCTTATAGCCCTTTTTTGCCCTGATTTTATCAACATATTCCAGAAGCATTTTATCAATATCATGTCTCTCATACCTTACTCCATCTCCCTTTTCCGGGAACACGGGAGTCAATGAGATCCTGGAAACTAAAAACAACATTGGATGCTCTGATGTGTGTATCATAATATCCAATACCTTTTCTTCGGTACAGGGAATACAATTCCTTGCAAACACAATCGGATTCATCAGGCTCTGTTCCGAAAACCGTTCAATAACCGCTGTCTTTATTGTAGTTTCATGCGAAAATACATGCAAATTTTCGCGCTGCTTTTCATAGGCTGAATTCTGCCACAGTTGCTGGAGTTTTATCATCATCGACTGTACATAACGCTTGTTTACATTTCCGCTGTTCTTATTCACATTAAACAGAAACAACATGTACTGATAAAAAACGGTTGCCTCCAAGATATCATTCTTTTTTGCAACCAAACTATTAAATTTTTCATCGACCTTCCTCAAATATTCCGTTGTAATGCTTTTGGTTGTATACTCATCCTCCATATAGCTGTTCAGGCGATAAATATCATCTATATCATCTATCGCTTTATATTTGTTCTCCAAAAAATCTTTAACAATTCCTTTTTGTTCCCTTTTTAGCGGATATCCGGACTCACTGTACTGTAAGATGATTTCCGGATCCTTTTCTTCCTGAAGCAGCTTGATCAGTGTTATGTATTCCTGTGAATCATTGCAGTCCTTCATCATATGATCTGCGTGTAAATATGACAGTATTGCGTAAGATGAGCTATTCGCAATCTTAAAGCTGTCTTCTCCTGCATCCAGTGCTTGTGTCAGTAACTTGCAATGAGTCAGTTTCACTTTCTGCGAGGGTTCTATCTGTAGTAAAACATAAAGTACTGTTTCCACCAAAAAATCCGACATATCATTTCTAAAGAAATCTTTAATACTCAATAAGCTGCCCTCCGTCCATGAATCAACATCCGGAACAGATCTTCCGTTTCCGGAAAACATAGGTACAACTTGTCTGTCCCGGATTGATATCTTTAACAGATCCAACAGTCCTTCCTCCTGCCAGGTTGTGCAATCAGATATCGGTAGGGATCTATATCCAAAACAATTATAATTCATAATTGCTGTCTCATATTGCTGCAAAAAGTTTATATCGCACAAATATTTCTTGTGTTCGATATTATCACACAAACAATCTATGGGAACTTCCAAATGATCGCCAAAATATTCATTTGCATAATTCATCAAATCGTCTTCCGACATCTGCAGTGAATTACATTTTATGATTTCATAACAGTTTCTCTGACATAGCAAGCGGATATCCAGCAGATAATCTGTTTCATTATCCACATTTTCCAATTTGGTGATCCATACACAAAAAAGAAAAAGCGTGCAAGATATATCTGTGATATCCTGCACGCATTCCTCCATACTTATCATGTCTAAATAGAATTGGGCAATCAACCATAACTGCTGTATTTGCACTTGCGGCCATTCCCATTCCCGGTCGCAAAAGCTTAAAATTTTGACAAAATACTCATAAATTGTCTGTAGTTGTATTCTCTCATTAACAAAATCTCCCCAGGAATCTATGTCTTTAAATTCTGCCTTTTCGCCTATAATATCTATCAGCCACTGCCACTCCTGTGAATGAGCAAGGACACCATCTACAAATTTAACCCGTTCTTCGTGGTCTAAATAGAACATTTGCAATTCCTCCTCTGTAGCTTCAATATTTTATCTTCCAAACAATGCTGCTGTTGCATCATTTAACGTATTTTTGTTTCCGCTAATTCATTATCATAGAAGCTCTGGTTATTTACAGAGATTTCTTCACACTCGACTCGCAATATCCTTTTGTTCTTTTGAATACATAAAAAGGCTCCTTTCGAAGCCCTATAGTAGTCCAGAATTTTGTCCGCACCCTCGACTCACATTTACTAATAGTTACGGAAGAGCCAATTTATACCCGCAAACTCACATCACTGCAATATTGTACATACATCATCAAATTTTCTTCTCTTCCGACATGCAGGAGTTTCATCTGCATATCCCAAACACACAGCTGATACCACTGGCATATTCGAATACTCTTTTAAGACCTCATATGCATATAAAACATCTGCACACCACAAACTCCCTATCCCCAATTCCTGTGCTTTTAATAACATATTTTCAACAGCTGCACCTATCGCTTGAAGTTCCACTGCTTCTATATCTCTTGCTTTTATGGGCCAGTTTACTCCATCATCATGCATTATTACCGTCCCATATTCATAGCAAACTAAAATTAGAACAGATACACTTTTTATTGTCTCAATTGTTTCCAAACTCATCCGAATGTCTTGTCTAAAGTCTTTTTCCAATATCTTTTTGTTAATTGCTTCCCTCATTGTATCTGCAAACAGTTGTATTTTGTCTGATTCTTTTAGCACAATAAATTTCCATGGCTGGCGGTTTTTGGGTGAAGGTGCAGCCATTCCCGCTAATAAAATTTTTTTTATATCTTTGTCATTAACTACCTTTTTTTTATATTTTCTTATACTTCTTCTGTCTTCTATTATTCCCATATTATTAACCAAATATACACTCTCTCACTTTACAATTTAAAAAATCTATTTTTCGCAGTGCAGTTTCTGAAAAGTCTACTCTTATCAGACAACAATTTTGAAAATAATTTGCCCTTAATCCTTGGCATCTTGAAAAATTGACATTTAGCATCATTCCTCCCTGGAAGTAAGCCTCATCATTTTCGTCAAATAATGCACATGAAAAATCTGTTCCAACAAAACAACAATTTATAAAATTAGAATTATTTATTATCGAATTTCTAAAAATAGTCCCCTTAAAACTACAGCTTGTAAAGATTGTATTGTTAAAAACTGACCCCAATAACATTGCCCGATCAAAAATGGCTCGTTTTCCTCTCGCCTGAGAGAAAATACATTCCGAACCAATTACATTTTCAAAACTTATTCTGTCAAGATTAGCACCGCTAAAATCCGTTCTTGTTAATGTTGCGAATTTGAAACTGATACTTTCTTCAGTATCATCTACTTCTCCAGCTGGCAAAATTTCTCTAATTTTATTCACCTTCTGTGCAGCATTCTTAAAAGATGCATTTTGACAAGAAGTTTCATCAAATCTGCAACCATAAATATTACTATATGCGAAATTGGCTGCTGTCAATTTTGCACCCGTAAAATCCGACTTATATAAAGCTGTTTCTACTAACGATGTATCTTCAAAATTCGCATTTCGAAATTTACTTTTTACAATACAACAATTTGTCATAACGGATCCTGCGAAATTAGAAGCATTAGCCTGAACATCTATCAGGGCTGAATTATATATCTGAGCTCGTCCCAAACTTGCATTATTTAAATCAATATTATTAAGTCGAGAGAAGAAAAGCTTTGCATTGTCAAAATTGGTCCCCTGAAGGGAAAATCTTTTGGCTTCTGACGCATCTAAACATGCTCTGCTTACATCAGCTCCTGTAAAAGTCGCCTCCTGCAGATTTGTTATTTCCCTTCCCTTATACGGATCCCATATCTCGTTATTATCATCCATACATGTTAACTGAATCTCGCCTTCTCTACTATCATTACATGCATCGCAAAAATACATTCCGGATAATTTTGTTCTGCTGAAATCTACTCCTTGACAATTTGTACCTTTTAACCGAACCTTCGTCAGATTACTTCCTGAAAAATTAGCGTTTCTTAAATCGGCGCCCGAAAAACTAATACGGGAAAGATCCATGTCCGTAAATTCTTCACCATTTAAATAGAACCACAATATCCTCTTTTTTACTGTATAACGAAGAAGTCTTCCATCGAAAATTTTTTTCTCAAATTGCTTATGGTCTGTTGACACTACCAATTTACAATCTCTATATGTCAACAAATCATCATACACCTGTATGAAATTACACTCTTCTGGTTTCAAGCATTTCGAAAGCTTTCCCTCATTTTGTGTCTGTACACTTTTATAATCTCTTTTTGCTATTTCTCTGCATTCATCCCACCGACTATTTCTTTTAGCAAGACCAAGATTTTTCCAATAAGAAGAGTTCATTTTCTCTGAAGGACATCCCTCTATATGATATTCATTATTTAATGTCTGAATAATAAGTGTCGACAATAAATTTTTTCGTCGTAGTTCTTCAGAAAATGCCTCCCCCACACTCTCATGATTTTTCAAAATGCGTTTGACAATAATTTCTAAATTATGTATTTTCTCATATTCTTCATTATACGCATTAGGTTTCAAATTATCTGAATACTCATAACTTACCTCCAATTCATTCAATATCTCATACGCTATTTTAATATGTTTCTTCTCTCGTTTAAAAATAGCACGATTCATACAGGTCATAACGACAGTATCAATAATAGCTATTGTAGCATTAAAACCGACTCCACACTGCAACCATACTTTTGGCAAAGTAAAATAAGCAACATATTTTTCCCCTTGTTTATAAAATATGTTATAAGATATTGATGATGTAAATTGTTGCATACATAGCAGAAGTAATAGACTACTTAATATTGTAATCACTGTAAATAATAATGCATAGATAAAATAATACCACAAATCTTCCATATATATATTCAATATTCTCTGTAAATGTGGTTTTTCTTGACTTTCGCTTCTTAAATCTCCACAACGAAATGCATATGAGGCTGCCGTAAGTCCAAACATTGAACCTATTATTCCAGCAGTCATTGTACAAATGCTCTCTGCATATTGATCTAGTCTAAAAAAGTCCGGACCGAATATGTTGTAAATAGAAATCAATATTATACAGACAAATATACATATTCCACTCGTAACGCATAACCAATGTTCTCGGATGTTTCTCAAGAATTTTTTACACTTTCTCTTCATTCTATTCCCCTAGTCATCTATTTTGTGAAGTATTTCATAAATTTGATACGGTGTTTTTCTTTTGCTCCACGAGCGCATTTGTAACTCATATCTTTTCCCACACATGCACAATTTCTTTTTATTTTTGACGCTTTGTATTATTTCAGCTCTTTTATTTATGGAATCTCCTTTCATAAAATCTGCATAAGTCTTAAATAAAATATCATGACATTCAACGCAATCTTGTGGTGGTATTAATGGAAATTCATCATTCTCATAAAAATTTTTCCGATCACCATACCATGATAATGATACATTATCCAAATATTTTGGTGGAATCTCCCCAAGTAAATCTATCAGCATCCATTGGGAAACTGGATTCACATATCCCCTTTCATACAATTTATATAGTAAAGTAAATGGTTTTATATTCATAGGAAATACAACAACAGAATCTGCCCCTTGTTCAAATGCCCAATTAACAGACTTTACAGCTGTATCCAATTGATCTCTCTCGCACAAAAATGGTGCTCCTAATAATACATTTGTGCATGCACTCATCCTATAATCATGTATTAACTTAATTGCATTCTTTAATTGCTCCAAGCTTATAAATTTATTCAAACAATATTTCAATACATATGCATCACAAGATTCATATCCCATTTCAATAATAACTTTTGTTTTCCTAGGTATTTTATCCCTTATTTTCTTTAGCTTGTTGCTATTTACTGTACTACAATGTGTCTCAAAAATAACAGTAGGAATACTATATTGAGCTAAAAATTCCAAAATAACATCAAAACATGCAGAAGAAATTTCGTCTTCATCAAAAATACTGCCATAAGTTCCTATAAGAATTGTATGAAGTCCATTCATGTATTGCGACACTCTTTCATCCAGTTCTTTCCGTAGTTCATCTGGATGAAGATTGCGTCCCTCGCCATAGTCGCACATAATACAAGAACCACATTTACGACTAAATTGACATCCTCGGCTCTCGATACAACAATGTAAAAATGTATCTGATGTCCTCCACAATGTTAATTTTTTTTCTTCTGGTGTCAACGGTCTTCCTATATGTGCCAAACTATTAGCACGACTCATTATTTCCATATAATTAAACCCTTTAATTAAAAATATGAAGGCATACTTAATGTATTATTTTGGCAAGGCACACATTTAGGTCCTAACGCTAGTCCATATTTTTCACAAATCTTTTTTGCTTTCATATATATTTCTAACAACTCGGTATCTGTCGGAGGTGCTATATTTTCTCCCTTAGTGCCTGGAATAGGGCGGAATACTGACAATATCGGAGCCACCCCAAGACTGCATACTTTTTCAATTCCTTCCAATAACGAATCTTTCGATTCAAGTCCTACAATAAAAGCGGTCCTGACATCTCCATCTCTCCCCCATAGTTCTGTAGCATACTGCAACATTTTTAAGTAGCGTTCTAAAGGAATAGCACCTTTCCCCGGCATCCACTTTCGAGCTAATTTTCTATCCCATAATTCTATGTTAAACGCTACTTCCGTAACATGTGCATCATGAAATTGATCTAATACTTTAGCATCTAGAGGTGGAATACACATAATATAAACAGGCCAGTTTCCCCTCTCATTAATATGCCTTAAAATTTGTAATATTTCCTTTGCTTCATGGCATGCGTCATCGCTTCTACCACCTATTAAAAAATGTCTGAAATTATATTCAGAATCAATATAGTAATCAATGGATTCAAAAATATCCTCCATTTCAAATGGGATTTCATGATTTTCAACCTCGCAAAAATCACACCCCTTCTCACACCTCTTAAAACAGCAGTTTCTAGAATGCTGTATTCTGACCCTATCTGTTGCCAGCAGGCAAATATCTTTAACGGTTGCACCACGAGATGTCTTTTTTTCTCTTATATAATCTGCTCTCTGTATCTCTATCGTTTGTAATCTAGCATTACAACAATACAATGATAGTTTGTCGTTTTCTAGTTGAATATTGAACGGAGATAATGCTGTAAATTTAACACTAACCGCACTATTTACCACAATATCATCCAAATAAATATCTACTGCATTGTAAACAGCTTCACGAATTCCCCCATCCTTCATAAGATATTCTTTTGCTTCTTCACTAATAACAACACCATGATTTATTAATGCAATCTTAAGATACAGCTTATTTCTCTTTTGCACAATCTCATCATACCATTCCGTATTCATATCATTTATATTAGGATGTAAAGCTACTTTAGCTTCGGGTGTGATAGACACAATATTAGTTCTAAATACCATACGCTCCAGTGTCGCATGAGGTGCAATTTTCCATTCTACATTCAATCCATCATCATAGCATCCAATCAAAGTACTTTCTAACGCAAAGTTTCGCTTATGTGTCTCCGAGACTTCACCTTTTTCATTTGCCATATAAATAAACATGCTATAGGGAACCTCAAGGCTGTTAAATGACCTTTTGGGCACATCTTCACAAAAGGCTTCATAGTTAAATTCCTGCATACTAGGCAATCCTGCGTCTTTTAAAGCAAGATTCAACAACATAGTGGAGCCTTGAAACCTATTATTCATTTCTAGGATGTATGTCTGCCCATCCACAATCATCGCATCAATGCCTGTCACTCCTCGGTATCCCTCTTGTTGTAGCTTTTTGCATACTTTTCTAACATTTTCAACAAATGTGTTCAGATCATTTTCATCAATCTGATTTATCGCTTCAAAATCTGCTCCCTGATATAACAGTTTATCCTCATGAAACTGCATAATTTGTATTGACGCTGGAAATAATAAAATATCATCATTGTATATAATAGCATGCATATTCACCGGAATATTATTCTCTTCATATCCGGAGACTAAATATACCTCTTCTTTTTTTATCTTACGTTCTGTAATAGCATGACTCTTTTCCGCCAGAATATATGTTCCTTCTCCTCCAGAAGCAGAGTTCATTTGTATTACATATCTATTATAATTAGGTATCAAATTGCATAAATTTTCATAAGTGCATTCATATCCATGTAGCAATTTTGAATGATGGACCGTGCAAACATCACCCGCCCATTTTCTAAATGAAATTTTGTTGTTTAAAGTATCCATCAAGACTTTATCATTTAAGCATACTGTTCTCTTCACAATCTCTGCATTACATAAGAAAACTAAATTGGGATCATATGACATAAATCTCACATTTGGATTTTTTTTAATCATATTAATCATATTGTCATTGATAAAATCTGTCTGTTCCTGTGAAAAGACATTATGATTAATACGATATTTCTTTGAAGTGGCATATGCTATATTTCCATTTTTACCACTTCCATACAATGTAATTGATCCACTAAAAAAATTATTTGTAAAAAAGAAATCTTGTTCTCTTGGACCAATTGCTATAAATTCATTCATATTAATCCTCCATGTAACGGCTTCGTTGCAACAACGCCAATAATAAAAAGCTCTTCCCAACGCTTTTCTTATGTAAATTTACTATCACCCTAAAAAGATCTTGACTCTAAGAGAAAAAAGATAACTATCCCACTGTTTCTCTTGCATTTAAAACATCATATAATTTTACTACTTCTCTTATCTATAGTCAAAGTGAATCTTTTAGATCATTACAATCCCTCTATATTTTTTAGGACTTTCTTATTAAGTATATCCATCTCGCCCCACAAAATAGAACATAATAGCCATTAACGTAACCGTAATCTGTCCGCTGACAAGCACCATCTCTGCCATACCAAAGCAAAGTATCGCAAGAAGGAATACTATGCAAGTCCAGTTACCTTTTAAGCATAACCGAAAAGCTCTGTACAGGCTATACAGATATATCAGCAGAAACAGGATTCCCGGTATGATTCCGTAATCATAGGCAACCTGTAAGAACATATTATGAGCATGACCATAATATGTATCTCCTGATATCCAAAATCCCGAATGCTCCTTATCATGCCCTCTAAAATTCAAATGATTCCAATAGTAGATATATATAACCTTCCTGGCATCCGTGGATGAAGTCAATCCATGCAATTCATCTATATTAAACGGATTATCCGCACTGCTTCCGGCTTCATTTTCTACTATCTCCTGTCTGTTCAGTTCTTCCGCATGTACCGGCAACGCCTGCATAAATTGCTGAAACTGCATACTCCAGCTTTCCAATGGTATCCCCAAAGCTTCCAGTATACGGTTCACATTACCGTATGCTACATCCTCAAAAGATATATACTTTGTACTATTCCATGGATCAAAAGAGCACACGCTCTCCCCCTCTACATACTCTCCCTCAAACCATACAGGATGATGGAGAATCGTGGGTAAATAACGTATACTCAAATAGCATACAGGGAATGACAAAACGACGCATACTACCAGTGTCACCGCATGTAGCAGCACTCCGTAAAAGGTCTTCCGCTTAAAAATATTATAACCTAAAATAACAAATGCCGTCACTGCAGCAATTCCTAAAATCGGTGCCTTTCCCCCGGTAAGAACAGTAAAGCTTATCATTACAGCACTCATAAAGAAATAAAAAAATCGAATCCACCATTTTTTATTCTTTTCTCTGCTGTAAACCCACTTTAACAGGAATGCACAAAATACAATCATATAGTGCATACCGTTCTGTGTTTCTCCGGAATATAGCCCCCTGTATCTGACGTAATCATAAGGGCGGAATCCGAAAGCTATGATCTGTTGTCCGAAGAACCACAGAAGGATCCCTGTCAGCATTCCATCGAAGAAATCCTCTGTTCTCTCCTTCGGGATCCCTATCACTGCAAAACCACCATAGATTAACAAGTACCATAATGGCACGATCCCTTCATGCACTGACATTTGCATTAACACAAGGCACAGGCATGTACACCAAAATACCGGTTGCTTTATCCTGGCAAAAAGCTCAGTGTAGCTTTTCTCTTGATACACATAAATAATCAAATAACTCCACACTGCGATATTCAACACCGCTGTGATCCATTGTCCCTTATATTGCCAGCAATTATTCCCTATGATGCAGGCAATTATTGCAAGTATCACACATACCGGAGTCCATAATAAATAGGGCTTTGCTTTCCCTTTTTCCAGCCTGATCGAAGGAAGGAGCAGTAATGCCATTACTACTCCCGTTAAATTGGTAAAAGTAATCTGAATCGTACCAAGGGCACTTCCCCGTCTCTGGTCAATGATCCCCAGAAAGACAAAGCATAACGCATACCACCATTTATACAGCTTCTCTTTGGTCATACTATGCATACTTGTAACTCTCCTTGCACAACCTACTCTACTATAATGCCTCCCAGTACTGTAATGTCCTGCCTCTTCAACAGCTCCAGTTCACCGGCTACCTCATTATACAACGTGGATCCGGCCTTTTCTACCAATACCGCACCCTGCATGGCATCCATTTTCTCCATCGCCTCTGCATCGTATAACACATTATCCAGAACGCTTACGCTGATCTGCTCCTTCTCCAACGCTGCCTTAAGGCTCTCGCATACCTTATCCGCTCCGGCGCTCATGTTACATCCCATGAGACAGATATTGTTCAATCCATTTTTGACTGCCGTAATCTTTATCGCCGCGAAAGCCAGTTCCATGGATTGCTCTGCCGTAAATTTCCTCTTACCGTAATGACGCAGGGACTCCACCCATTTATCCAGGAATACTTTTCTGCCGGATTCCCGGACGACCAATCCGATCTGCGGAATGCCATATATGCTCTGCAGTTCATCGGATACTCTTAACTTGGTATTAAAAATATATACCATGCAAATAACTACCGCATATACAAAAGCAAATAATACTGCACCTAACGATACATATTTTTTGCTGACTGCCGGTGTCGGTACAGGATTTTCTTCTGCTGTCACACTCTGTGCTGGCTGTTCCGGCTGTTCCGAGTGCTCTGCTTCCTCCCAGGTCAAAAGTTCATAATACTTCTTCTGTTCCTCGGTAAAATCTGCCTTTGTCGCAGCAATCGTCGATTGCAGAGATGCGATCTCATTTCTACACTGTATCTGCTTATCCATCAGTTCCTTATTCATAACAGAACCTGTATCCTCTGCTACTAATATCAGCGCATGTTTGCCCAATTCATCGTTTAACTGTTTCTGTTCCTCAGAAATATAAGTTTTTACTGCTTCTGCCAGTTTCTGACAAGCTTCCGCATCCGACTGCAGAATTGACACCTTTACGCAATTCGTTCCTAAGAACATTTCCTGCTGCAACTTCTCAGTTTTGCTCTGAATCGTCAGTGTTGACACCGTTTCTGCTGAGATCAGTTCTCCCACATAGCCGGCTTCTATTCCGGTCTGCTGTGCTACCCAATCATATAAGCCAACATTATTTAACAGGGATGTATATAAAGCTCCCAGTTGTCCATCCATCGATCCGTCTGCTGTCTGCACCTGATAGATCAACTCTGTCTGAACCGTCTGTAACGGATTCAACTGCATATAAATTGAATTTTCAGAATATGTCTTCTTCAGATCATATTCCTTCTCATCATCTACTACTGCCAGCACCGTTGCCAGACTTTTGTCATCCAAGCTTTGCTCCAGCTGTGTCAGCTGTTCCTCTACGGTTGTTTCTTCCTGCACAACCGTTTCCGGCTGTTGTACGTTTTGTACTGTGCGGAGAGACTTCATATAGCTGAACCCTCCCAGTAATACTGCACCCAATACCAGCGCCACGATCAATCCACGCCAGTGTGACAAAACATCTGCTATCATGTCTAATAAGTCGATTTCTCTTGTCTGCATTGTTTTATGTTCCTTCCTTTAAAAATCCCCGGGCATTACACCGGTTCATAAAATGTATCCGGGCAATTCGGGTCAAACACCTCATTGCAGGTCATCACGGTAACCAGATTCTCCGTCTCCGACAAATTGATAATATTATGAGACCATCCCGGGATCATATATACCGCTTCTATGTTAGCACCGGATACTTCGAATTCAACCATTTCTCCGGTATTGATATTTCTTTCCCGGATCAGACCATGCCCGGCTACCACAATGAATTGCTCCCATTTACTGTTATGCCAATGCTGCCCTTTAGTAATTCCCGGTTTGCTGATATTGATGGATACTTGTCCGCAATTCAGCGTGTGCATCAATTCCGTAAAAGATCCGCGGTCATCTTCATTCATTTTCAATCGATATTTAAACTTGTCTGTAGGAAGATACGTTAAATACAGCGAAAACAATTTCTTTGCAAAAGCTCCTTCCGGCATCTCCGGCATCAGCAGTGAATCCGGCTGCGTTTTGAACTCCTGCAGCAGATCCACGATTTCCCCTAACGTAACCTTATGAGTAACCGGTACACAACAATATCTTCCATCTGCTCTCAATACCGTCTCTACACCATCAAACTCACAATGTTGCTCTTTCCCCTCCAGGAGATCAAACATTCCCTCAATGAGATCATCTATGTAGAGCAGTTCCAGTTCTGTTGTTCTGTCATTTACTATAAACTCTTCATCATTTGCTACTGCCCAACAGAAGGTGCTGACTGCAGAGTTGTACTTCGGTCTGCTGTGTCCCATCAGATTAGGGAAGCGATATACCGCAACCTTAGCGCCAGTCTCTTCGGCGTATGCAAAAAACAGATCTTCTCCCGCCTTCTTGGAACGACCATATTCGGAATCTCCGAATCTGCCGGACAGCGTCGCCTGGATGGAAGAGGAAAGCATAATCGTCGCTTTATTCTCATACTTTTTCAAAGTATTCAGGAGCTGTGAAGTAAAGCCAAAGTTTCCTTTCATGAAATCTTCCGGATTCTCCGGGCGGTTTACTCCCGCCAGATGAAATACAAATTCAGCTTTCCTGCAGTAAGTATCCAGCTCTTCCTCAGTAGACTGAATGTCATATTCATAGATCTCGCCAATATGAATCCCCGGTCTGGTACGGTTCTTATTGTCTCTGATATTTTTCAGGTTATTGACAAGGGCTGTTCCTACCATGCCCTTTGCGCCTGTGACTAAGATATTCATTGGTTATTGTCCTTTTCTCCATACCATTTTATTGACAACATTTACGTATCCCTGGATAATCCTTACCACTTTCATAGAAACTGTCTCATCCACATAATCAGGGCAAGGCTTTCCTAAAATTCCCTTTTGCTTCATGTCAATAGCCATACCGGTTGCCTGGAGAAGTTCCTGCGTCGTGATACCAGCCAATATAAAATTACCGGATTCTAACGCTTCCGGTCTCTCTGTCGATGTCCGGATGCACACTGCTGCAATGGGATGTCCTATAGACAGATAAAAACTGCTTTCTTCCGGTAACGTTCCGGAATCAGACACGATTGCCAATGCATTCATCTGAAGTTTATTATAATCATTAAATCCTAACGGCTCATTTACTCTCACTCTGGAATCCAGTTCAAATCCGCTGGCCTCCAGCTTCTTCCTGGATCTCGGATGGCAAGAATAGAGAATCGGCATATCATATTTCTCTGCCAGTGCATTGATCGCGTTGAATAAGGATTCAAAATTCTTATCCGTATCGATATTTTCTTCTCTATGTGCCGAAAGCAAAATATATTTATTCGGTTCTAATCCCAGTCTGTTCAAAACATCAGATGCCTCAATCTTGTCCAAATTACCGTGTAATACCTCCGCCATGGGAGATCCCGTTACATATGTCCTCTCCTTTGGCATTCCCATTTCATGCAGATACTTTCTGGCGGGTTCGGAATACGGCAGGTTCACATCAGAGATTACATCTACGATCCGGCGATTTGTTTCCTCCGGCAGACACTCATCTTTACATCTATTCCCAGCCTCCATATGGAAAATAGGAATATGAAGTCTCTTAGCAGAAATTGCCGACAGACAACTGTTCGTATCTCCAAGTACAAGTAAAGCATCCGGCTTGATCTCCGCCATCAACTCATAGCTTCTCGCAATAACATTTCCACAAGTCTGTCCCAGATTCTCTCCTACGACATTCATCCATACATCCGGACCACCCAGGTCAAAATCAGACCAAAAAATATCGTTGAGATTCTTATCATAATTCTGTCCGGTATGCGCTACACAACAGTCGAAATATTCTCTACAGCGTTTAATCGTCGCTGCCAAACGAATGATCTCTGGTCTTGTACCCACAATAATCAGAAGTTTGATTGCGCCGTTATTCTTCCATTTAAACTCAGACATTTCTTAATCCTCCGCCAGTCTCTCCTGAATATATGCCAACTTTGCAATGGTCGCTTTGGTTTCTTCCAAATTTAACATTCTCGTATTGTTAGAGTTAAACTCTGTGAGCGTATTTCTCTTTGCATCGCCATCTTTGAAATATTTATCATAATTCAGTCCACGATTATCCGCAGGAACTCTATAAAATCCACCCAGGTCAATTGCTTTGGCACATTCTTCATTTGTCAGCAGGGTCTCATACATCTTCTCACCATGGCGGATACCGATCACTTTGATATCTTCTTTCTTGCCACCAAATAATTCACACACTGCTTCTGCCTGGGTTCCAATCGTGCAAGCCGGTGCTTTCATGATCAACAGATCTCCGTTTTCCCCTTTTTCAAAGGCAAACAGCACAAGATCTACCGCTTCTTCCAGGCTCATGATAAACCGGGTCATAGAGGGTTCCGTCACGGTAATCGGATTTCCTGCCTTGATCTGATCAATCCACAGAGGGATTACAGAACCACGGGAACACATCACATTACCATAACGAGTGCAACAGATCTTCGTCTTTCCAGAATTCCGTGACTTGGCAACGGCTACTTTCTCCTCGATGGCTTTGGTAATACCCATGGCATTGATGGGATAGGCCGCCTTATCTGTAGACAGGCAGATGACAGATTCCACACCAGCCTCAATCGCTGCAGTCAATACATTATCCGTTCCGATAACGTTCGTTTTTACTGCTTCCATAGGAAAGAACTCGCAAGACGGTACCTGTTTCAAAGCAGCCGCATGGAATATATAATTCACTCCTGGCATCGCAGAACGTACGGAGTTCAGATCTCTCACGTCTCCAATATAAAATTTAATCTTGTCCGCTACTTCCGGCATCTTCGCCTGATACTCATGGCGCATATCATCCTGCTTCTTCTCATCACGAGAGAAAATACGTATTTCTCCAATATCTGTTTTGAGGAAACGATTTAATACTGCGTTTCCAAAAGATCCGGTACCTCCGGTAATCATTAAAGTTTTTCCTGTAAATAAAGACATATTTATTCTCCTTTTTAATGGCTTCCACAAATAGAACCTAAAAGTGATCCATATATTATATTTTTTCAAACACATTAATGTCTAAACAACAAAGCCAACCACAGTCTCCGGTCCTTAAGAAAAACACTACCACCACCTCAACGTTTCCGCCTCTGCCGAAAAACACTGTCGCATTATTGCCGCCCTGCTTAGGGATTATCTTTGTGAATTTTCAGAAAATTCTTCTAAAATTACTGTCCGTATTTTACTTACATTAGATGAGTCATTCAAGAAAAAATGTTCACCTTCACATTCAACACACCTGCATATACTACTAGTATATCTCTGCCAATCACTCATTCTTGTTACTAATGGATCATTTTTCCCATCAATACATATAATTCTTACAGCTATCTTTTTAGAAAGTTGGAATTTCCTCACATAGTTATTCAAAACATAAAAATCATTTCTAATAACCGGCAGAAGCTCTTCTGCAAAAAAAGTACTGTCAAGCACTCTCTGTGGAACTTGCCTAATTTTATTTAGAAATACTCTTATCGCATCATCATTTTCAAATAAGAAATCGTGAAACTCCATCTCATCAGGCGGCATGCATGCTAGCAAGAATAATGTTTTAACACTAAACCCTCTCGCCAATAACATTTCTGCAATCTCATAAGCAACTATAGCCCCCATGCTATGCCCTAATAAAAAGATTTCATCAGACCGCAATACCATTTCTTCTATTTCAGAATAAAGACTTCCTATGCAGTCCCTCATAGAATCATATAGCCGTTCATCACATCGCTTCCAATGTCCACTATATTCTATGTTGCATATATCACAGTCCAAACTCTTAATAATTTTATTAAAATTATTAGCACTTCCGCCGGCACAAGGAAAAGTAATCAGTTTCCTGCTCATTTTCTTCCAATCTTAACAACTCCGTCTTCGACATATAAATAAACTGCATCTACTATCGTTCGATGATAATTATCAAAAACAACCATATTTATATTTGAATTACTTTCACAACTATAATCAATACCATCAATATAAATTGCTACCATTAAATTATTGTCTACGGTACAAGGAACTGTTTGTTCAACATGTCCTATATTAACTGAAATCGAAAGGCTCCCATCTGCATTTGATGCAATTACACCTGCATTTCTAGCAATTTTGATATAGTTCTCCTTCCCATAGATATCATCTAAATTAAGTTGACTCAACGAAGACGTATACTGCGGTTTTAAATCTGTTGCATTAAAATCACAATTACCTGCAGCAATCACAGTAAATCGTTCATCATTAACCAATGCCGCCCACTCTGTAAAATCATACGTATTCTTTATATCTTCTGTGATTTCATACGCCTCGTTTGCGCTATCAATCAAATTTTGCACAATTGCATGTGAATCATCAGCAGTTAGAATATAGTTATTCGCTAAAATCTGCCATTCACTATATTCAGTATCATCTCTATGATCCGGTAAAGTATAATTCCGAGAAAGATATTTTTCTAAAAAATCGGTATATTTCTTAGCCCCTAAAGAATTAACGTGATTAATATTGTAAAAATCCGTCGAAAAATCTATCCCCATTTCCTTATAATAATCATTTGTATTCAAAAAATTATATCCATATTCAGATACAATATCACTCATAGTATTGTATTTAGCATAATCTTCAGACGTTACAGAATAAGGGCAGACAACAAACAACGCATTCAAATCATTTTTCTTCAAATAATTTAATAACTCTACAAGTGTATTTTCATCATTATTCGATAATTTTGCACGCTCACTAGTCTTAACATTCTTTGGCTCTTGTAAATAACACCACGCTGTTTGAAGTTGTCCCCCTTTGTAATCACATTTCATTGCATTATCTATCAAATGCCATGCTGTTTCATTTGATAATGCCTCATAATTTGTATGGTACTTAGCAATATCAAAATACAATGCTATTTCATCTGTCTCTAAAGATCTATTATTCAAGAAAGTATGAATAAGTTCAAAACGGTTCCATCCCATGTCCAAAGCGTCCGATGTGACCCGCAGGCCAACCTCACTACCTACTTCGTCATAGTATTGAAATGCTCTAACGCCTATTACATATAAATCTGGATTTTGATATTTCTGGGCATATTTGATATATGCCAAAATATTCTCTGCTTGAATTGTATTTGTTGCCAAATCATATGATGTAAATCCGCAATCATTATATGCACGTAGCGGTTCCCAATATGTAAACGCCGCACTCCCCCCTATATAAATCACATCGAGAGAATTCTTTTTCTCTTTCTTTATCCCAACAACTGAAATTCTATCATTATAATTAAATTGATTACCTCTGAACAAGTATGTCAAAGATAAAAACACATGAATAATAATTATAAAAAATGTGATTGCACCTATGAGCTTTACAATCTTTACTTTATTTTTAAATAATCGTTCTTTCACAACCACTTCACCTTAAAATCCTTGATAAATAAAATCCGTTGCATCATATCCCGGACCATACTTTCCATATATCAATACAATTATAAACAATACAATCCAAACAAGCCATCTGAACGCAAAGCTTTGATTTTGGATCCAAATACGAGCATATCCCCATTTTTCACGAAGTATAGCCACTAAAATCATCAACATCGTAACAAATATAATTAAATTTATATCCCCCCAGGTCGCTCCTAAATTCAAAATACTTCCATCAAAGAAGATCCAAGGATTGGCATAATCCTTTACATATAATACTCGAAGTGAATCTTTTAGTATAATTAGTGCCCTAGAGACTCCAACGCTGAAAAACGTTGCTCCTATCGCATAGATGATATATGTCCTAATAGACTGAAATAAATGCCAGGAAAAACTATCTGTTTTCATGCCAAATTTGATTGTGATTTTCTGGAATATCGGTGCCATTAGATCTCCGAGCATTAGAATAACCCAATACCAAAGACTAACTCCAACGATATATCTCCAGCCACCATGCCAAATTCCCATAACCATCCAAAGTATAAACATGCCAACTAAATTCACTAAAAATTTACCTGGTTTTTTACCAAATTTCTTTTTAGCAAATTTACCAAATTTGACCATTGGTTTTGATTTTAGCAGTGGATATAAAACATAATCTTTTGCCCACGTTCCAAGGGTAATGTGCCATCTCTGCCAAAATTCCTGAGAAGTCCTTGCAAAAAAAGGATTATTAAAGTTTTCGGCAAGCTTTATGCCAAATAATTCTGATGTCCCAAGAACAATATCCATACACCCTGAGAAATCAGCGTACATCTGCAAAGGATACATGAGTATGGCAATCCAAGAATAAAATCCTGTATATTTATCCGGACTAGCATTAATTTCCGATACAATTATGCCTATTCTCTCTGCCAACACTATTTTCTTAGTAAAACCCCAAAGAATTCTTTGTGCCCCAAATGCAATATTTTGATATTCAAATTTATGCCGGTCATACAATGTCTCAAGCTGCTTATATCTACTAATGGGTCCCGTTGTAAGTTGTGGAAAATAAGTCACAAAGAGAAAAAGCTTTAATGGATTTTTTTGTGGAATAACATTCTCCCAGTAACAATCAATAATGTAACCAAGCACCTGCAAGGTATAATATCCCATGCCAAGCGAAGCTATCAGCTGTAGGTTCATTAAAGAATCCAATTTTGCACTATAATGCCAAGCAATAAATCGAGACGCAATTGGAATCCATAATCCGCGCCCCTTTACCACAAACCAAATCACAATATTAATCGCAAGTGCAATAACTGTAATGGTTAGTATCCCTTTTGTTTCTTCTGCATTTTTTTCTCTCTTCCTTTGAATCCAAATGGTTGATGTATATGCTATCAAAGTAGATATAATCAAGTATACAATTGTATACGGTGTTGCTGCATAATAATAAAAAACCAAACTAAGACCCAGTAGGACAGCCCACTGTGTCTTTTTTGGAATTACGTAATAAATTAGTACGCCTACAGTAATTAGTACTAGATAATAAAACGAAGTGATAGACATATTACTTTCCCATCTCCAAAATGATGTCTACCATTTCACCAACATTCTTCATTGTTACGACCTTTCCCATAGGAATCTTAAACCCAAACTCTTCCTCTACACCAACAATAAGATTAATGTGTTCAAAAGAATCCCAACCATCAACATCATCTGCTACTGTTTCATCATGAAGTTCTATAGAATCATCATCAAGAATCTCTCTAAACACTCCATTTAATCTCTCATATACTTCCTCTCTAGTCATTTTCAATCTTCCTCCTTAGAAAATTAGTTTTATTTTGTAACCAGGATTTTCATCTTGGCTTTGGAAACCTTCTTGTTTTCTTGATTTTCAATAATCACTTGTAAACGAATCATCTTAAGTGCTTCATCTTTGTCGATGACCTCCGCGTTTACAGTCAGCTCATCTCCTATAAATACCGGCTTCATAAACGAAATTTCATCAAAACTATGTATGAGACTGTATTTTCCCGGCAAATACAGTCCGGCAACTGTAGAATAAAAAGACGCCGTCAACATGCCAAATACAACATGGCATTTAAACCTTCCCCCGCTTACTACAGAAGCAAATTCATCATCCTTATGCAATGGATTTTCATCCCCAGTTATCACTCTGAAAGAATCTTCCATCTCTTTAGTAATCAACTTTTTAAAAGAGGCAGACATACCAACTTCTATTTCATCGAATGTGTATTCATTCATTCTTCATAAGCCTCCTTCATTCGCTGATATATATTTAATGCATCAAGTTGATTAGCCTTCCTAACCATTGCATATGTACCATATCCTTCTGCAAAAGTATCTTTTAATCCAATTGGTATCACTTTTGCATTAAGACCATTGTAAGTTATTGTTTCAGAAATTATACTAGCCAATCCGCCGTGTATATTATGTTCCTCAACAACAGCGACTGTGTCAATCTCTTTTACGATATCAATAACCTCTTTTTCATTGAATGGTTTAATAGTGGTAACATTAATAAGCTTTGTCGAAATCCCCTCATGTTCAAGCATCTCGCAAGCCTTTACGGTCTCATCTAAGATACTTCCAGTGACAAAAACTGCAATATTCTTACCATCTCTTAAGCAATCACTTTTCTTAATATCATGAACATAGTTATCCTCAAAATATTCCTTTTCATGATTCATGCCAATCTTGATATAAACCGGTCCGTCATGTTCATATGCCGTCTGTACGCAAGCCGCTACCTGTCTTGGAGTTGCCGGAGATAAAATCATAAGATTGGGAATTGCTCTTAAAACCGATATATCTTCCGTCGTATGATGTGTCGGGCCAAGGGAGCTCCATGATAATCCACTCCCCATACCAACAATCTTTACGTTAAGATTTTGAAAGCACACATCATCCCTTATAAATTCCATTGATCTGTATGCCAAAAAAGCACCTGCGGTAAAAACGAACGGTTTTTTCCCTACTGAAGCCATACCCGCAGCCGCTGCAACCATATTTTCTTCGCCAATCCCAAAGTTGTACATCTGGTTAGGAAAATTTCTTTTAAACATCTCGTCATAACCCGTTCCACTATCTGCAAGAAGATGAACGATATCCGGATCTTTTTCCGCCAGTTCCATTAGTTTTCCAATATAAGCACTATTCATCTGTTACACCAATTCCTCATCTAATATTCCAAGTTCTTCTTTGAATATCTTTAGTTCTTTCCTACCCGGTAGTCTAAAATGCCAGTTAGGATTGTTTTCCATAATAGAAACGCCTTTACCTTTTATGGTATTAGCAATAATCAACCTAGGCATTCCACTGTTATTTTCAGACAAAATCGTACTTTTAAAATCCTCCATATCATGTCCATCTGTTTCAAGCACATCCCATCCAAAGCTTTTCCATTTGGCAGACCAGTTCGGAACTCCGATTGTCTTTTCAACGAAATCCATTTTTTGAATATTATTACGATCCAGAATTGCGATCAGATTATCTACTCCAAAAGCAGGCGCAGTCATAATTGCCTCCCAGACTGTTCCCTCCTCAAGTTCTCCATCTCCAAGCATTACATAAACTTTTGCAGGGCTGTTATTCATTTTCAATGCCATAGCAATACCAAGTCCCATGGACAATCCATGTCCTAGTGAACCAGTAGTCGCTTCTACCCACTGGCTGTCCCTCATGCATGGTTCTCCACCAATAAGAGATTTCTCAGTTAAGTAAGATTTATAAATCTCATCAGAGATCAAACCAGCCTTTTCCATTACACCATAAAGAGCAAGTCCTGCATGCCCCTTGCTTAATATAAATCGATCCCGGTCCTTCCATTTTGGATTCTTGCTATCGTATTTTAGAATTCCCTTTAAATACATGGCGTATATCATTTCCAAGCTGGAATAGCAAGATGCTAAATGTGCCATTCCACCTTTATAGCCAGTTATAAATATCTTTTTTCTCAGTTCAAGCAGTTCTTTTGTTTCCTGTTTTGAATTCATTTCGTCTTATTAACCTCGTAATCACTAATGCTAACATTGCGACCAGCAATGTTCCAATATAATAGAGCCAAAATCTCAGTTTTAAATTATCCGTAAAAATATTCACTAGCGATCCAACACCCCAATGAAATATAAACATGGGCATAGACAATTTTCCTAAATATTTAAAAAATCCACCTTGTATGTAGGAGGAATATGTTTCACCAGAAATCATAAGTACACATATTATAAAAAACAGCAATTCCATAATATTGATATATTCCTTATTTAAGGCTGAAACATAAATTGCAAACAACGCACTCCCTGCTTCTATTCCGGTTAAAATAATTTTCCGAATTACATTCTCAACTTTATGGTTCCCCAAATATTCACTACAAAGATATACTAATGTTCCTAAAGCCATGCAAGCCAAAGCTCTTACCATATCGTTCGGCCACGCACGATCCGTATTTACTCCTTTATATCCAAAGTATAAAATCGGGAAAACAAATGCAAATACTTTCCAGAACTCAGGTGCTTTCTGCATTAAGTAAACTATCGCTGGAAGAACTATTAGCATTGCAGACAAAAACCAAATAGGGGCTACTTGAGCCGGACATATACCGGATGATGATAAATATATCATTTCATATGGTGCATAGATAAATGCTCTAAAAAAAGATCGTATGTCCCCCGTACGCAAGTATGTCACATTATCAATTGCATATTGTAGTAAAACTGCTATTACTGTATATCCAAAAAATCTTTTAAATTTTTGAAAAGTATAGCTTAATGCTTCACTTCCAGGATTTACACTGTTCTGCCGGCTGCTGAAATGCTTGTACGTAAATGCCCCAGTAAGAATAAAATAGAAATCTACCCAAACCCAACAATTTTTACAAATATATGAATCATTATATCCTATATGATAAAGATGATGCCCCATTATCATAAGCATTCCTATGAATCTTAAAAGTTCAATATTTTGTTTTTGTCCCCCCCCCGCGGACATTTGTTTTTTGTTTTCGTCAGCCAAATTCTTTTACCTCATCAGGATCTATACCAATACCGCCACAGTATGGTATATTATTAATAGTATCCATTTCTTTATTGTCTAGTATAAAATCAAATATGTCAAGATTTTCTTGCATACGACCGGCATTGATAGTTTTTGGGATTAATATAACGCCCTTCTGCAGGCCCCATCGCAGGCAAATCTGAGCAATCGTTTTCTTTTTTTTAATAGCAATTGCACGAATATCTTCATTGTTCAATATCTTCCCATTGCCTAAAGGACTGCTTGCTTGAACTATCATATTATTAACTCTACAATACTCTAACAATTCGTTTTGATTATATCCCGGATGCAATTCCACCTGATCAACCATTGGCATGATTTCAGCAGTTTTCTTTAATGCTTCCAGATGATGTGTTTTAAAATTGCATACGCCAATAGCTTTAACCATTCCATCCCTGTACAGTTGCTCCATACCTCTCCAGGTGTCTGCATTTATTTGTTCCCAGTTTGGGTATAATTTCATACTGGCGGGCCAGTGAATCAAATATAAATCAAAGTAATCTGTCTTAAGCTTTTTTAAAGATCTACGACAAGCTTCTTGAACCGCCTCGTATCCCCGGCTAGTATTCCAAACTTTGTCTGCTAATATATATTCTTCCCTAGCAAGTCCTTTTTTTGCCATAGCTTTTGACAATGCAATCTCATTGCTATAAGCAGCCGCTGTATCAAACAATCGATACCCAACATCATATGCATTACTGATGACATCAACTATTTGGTCTCTATCTGTTATCTGCCAGGTTCCAAGACCTATTGTAGGCAATTCAACTCCATTAACCAGTTTTATCTGCTCCATAATTATTCCTGCTCATTTATTGCAATCACATGTTGCTTCCTTTCATAATTATCATTAATGACAAATTCCCAAACAGTATTTCCATCTTCGTCTTCTGATTTTTTTGTAAATCCTTGGAGTGCATAAAAATCTTTTACCATGGCATTTTTGGCTGTCGGATAATAATAACCGACCAACTTTCTAATGCCTGCATCTCTTGCCTTTCTGACAAGTTCATCCATCATTGCGAATTCCATATCACGCTTCAACACGCGGCAACTCATAAGCCACAATTCCATATGAAGTTCATCATGATTTTCTCCATCTATTCTTCCAATAACAATACTTACAACTCCATTATCACCAAATTTGTCCAAAAGCCTGCCATACAGGGTAATGTGATTCGGATCCTCTGCCACTTCTTCTATATCATTTTGACTATAACGCTTTGTTGTCAGGTTAAACTGATTACTCTTGTTGGTCAGCTGTGCAATTCGAGACATATACATTGGAACAAAGCTTTGAATCTCTCCCTTCATTCCAAGCGATTTGAGATAATCCTCATAATTTGTAAAGGATGCTTGAAGGTGGCTACGCTTCGCATTCTCTTGATACATCTCATTTCTTTTCAAATCATCTGTGGAAAGCATTGTAACTTCAAAAAAACCTGACTTATCTATAGTCTGAATGTAGTGCTCTACCTCTCCAATCTGCGGAACCGCAACACCTTTGACCTGTTCCTCAACAATCGCTCGTTCTGCCGGATTATCATCTATAAATACAAAGCTCTCCGGAAGAAGCGCAAGTTCCTGAGCTGTTTCCATTATATTTATACTCTTTGGGTTCCAGTTTGCCTTAAAGCTAATAAAATCATTCATTTTAAGTATGGAATCCGGTCTTTCGAAACCACTAACAGCATTCGTCTCCTCATTTTTTGAATTTACAGTTAGCAGAACACCTATTTGCTTATGAAGCTTTATATATTCCTGAAATTCACTATAAGTTTGTGCAAGGGATGTTTCCTGACCAATTTCAATATTATCTGCACCATCGTCTCCAATGATGCCCCCCCATAAAGTATTATCAAGGTCCAAATTAAATGCCTTCTTATTCTTTCCATAAATCGATTTAATGATATTAGCAACATTGAAAGAAAGATATGGAATTGCCGGAACAGCAACTGCATACTTATACATATGCCAATAATAGGGATCAGCCCATTTTTCCAAGCCATAGGATGCAGAAATATAATTCACATCACAAATATAAAAATTATCATTTGTCTGGGCATAATCATAAAATTCCATGTTTAAACTTGTAACATAATTTACCCTGCCATGGTAATCACTTGCATCCTTATTCCCCATCAATCGAAAGAATGGATATTCAAAATTATTTTGAATAATAGGACAATGATATTTTTCAGACAGTGTATTCCATAGTCCTGTAAATTTTGCAAGAATTGCTGATCTTTTTACTTCTACATCATCTTTCGAATCTATCACAGTTGGCCATTCTATAATGTTTCTCACGCATGTGCATATGTAAATGATATCCGGCTTAAACATCTCTAAGTCTGAATTTGGGAACATCCCATCCTCATAATATTGGTTATATTCGGACTCGTAAAATTCTGGTCTGATGCCATAATTAAGGAGAAAAAGTTCTAATGTAAGCTTTATGTTCTCCGTAGTTTCGCCACCTAAAATAGCAACTTTTTTATCAATATACTTCGTATTTTCATCTGCTAAAAATTGTTTCTTAAGTGTTTTTTTCCTCTTGATGACGTATTCAGGGTCAAAAGGATATTCTAATTCTTTCATATTATTCCTACGGCCTTTCAAAAAATACTACATGCTTAACACATGCTTTGTTCCAAGGATATACCCCTTTTGGGGTAATGTTTAAGGATACCGTTGTCGCTTTTTCATATCATTAAACCTTTGCAGCCTCTTAAATGTGCCCTTGTATTTTCTCACTTAATGCAGTTCTGCATAGAATGCTTCTCTCTTAATTTTGCATATTGGATATTCCATCTTACTCATGATCGATACACACCACTGATGTGAAAAGATGCTACCAAACACTCCAATATGTTCAACTAGCTAAAGCTATAGCAAAGAGGTCTAATACACATTGGATTTTAGCTCTTTCATACAAAAATATCAATTACTTTCTGTATTTTATTGTATATCCTAAATTATTCACAGCTGTGCCGTGAAAGTGCTTGAAATCCACATAGTTACTACGTTTTAACTGAATATTGCTTTTCATCTATCAAGTGAATGAAAAAAGAGCATCCATTTGTGGTAAAATTAAGGTGTCAAATCTTAAAAAATAACCCAAAGGAGCCCTTTATGAGTATTGTAAACACCTTAGCCTTAGAAAGCAATAGACAGATTAAAATAAATTTTGATGGAGGAGATCTCTCCTCCGATGCAGGTCTGCTTCTTAACAAAGAATTCATAAGCAAGCTTGGTATTGATAAGCTTTTAGACAAAACTTTCAAGACCAATAATCCTGCATTATTCAGATATCACACGAATCAGAAAAATCTGCTCCAGATGATATATATGATCATTGCAGGTTATTTCGAAGATGATGCTTTCGATGAACTGACCAATGATCCAGTATTCAAGTCTATACTTGAACAAGATGCGCTTGCATCACAGCATACGGTATCGAGATCCTTTAACCGTATGGATGAAGATACCTTAAACCAGTTCCTTGTGATTGACCGAGTGCTTCGGAAGAAAATTTACAGCATTCAGATGCCATCGGCTGTTATTCTGGATCTGGATTCCACCCTCCTTGATGCATACGGCAGACAGGAAGGCAGAGCCTTTAACTTTCATTATCAAAGCAATGGTTATCATCCGCTTGTCTGTTATGACGGAATGACTGGAGATCTGATAAAAGTACAGCTTCGTGATGGAACGCAGTATTCCTGTACCGGAGTGGTTGACTTCCTGCAGCCGATACTGGATGAATACCTGAATGATTATCCTGCAATCCCTATTCTGCTTCGTGGTGATAGTGGTTTTGCTACTCCTGATCTTTATAAGCAGTGCGAAGAAAACGGCACAAGCTATGTGATCCGGCTGAAGGAGAATGGCCTTCTCCGTGAAAAAGCATCCTATCTTGTGGATGAACTTAATGAAATCACCAGAAATAACAAAGTGGATTATGCGGTAGTTTATGGTGAATTCATGTACAAAGCAAAGTCATGGCATTATGAAAGGCGTGTGGTATGCAAGGTTGAAAAACCGGAAAACCAAATGGTTTACATGTACACCTTTGTTGTTGAATATTCCGGATGATATTCCATCAGCTGTCCGGCGATATGGAAATCACTTTTTAGCTTCACTTTTGTGCATACCGAATGTAAACGCTCCATATCCGGTACCTTTTCTGTCCTTTGAAAAATTGAGATAATTACCTCAAAACTATTCGAGTCTAAAAAGTTTAGTACTGAACTTTTAGGACTCTCTATCTGGAGGTATAGCATGAAATCTCAAACAAGTTTAGTGGCATCACAGGTTCGCCTGCAGCACTGGGCAGAGCAGATCAAAGACTGCCAGAACCGCCCTGAAGACATGGATGTAAAAACATGGTGCGATCAGAACGGTCTTACCAAAGCTAATTACTACTACCGAGTACGTAAGGTGAGGGAAGCCTGCCTTTCTGTTTGTGAAGATCCCGGAGTATCTTTTGTTGAACTGGAACAGCCCGTTGCATCTGCAAATGATGTAAATGGGACTGGAATCAATTCCTCAGCAGGAGCAGTCATCAAAGGAAGAAATGGTCTTTCCATTGAACTTTACAACACTGCTTCACAGGAACTGATACAGAAGATTCTGGGAGCGTGTGCCTATGCTCAATAATGCCAACGGTTTCAAAAAGATCTACATTGCCACAGGCTATACGGATCTTCGCCGTGGCATGGAAGGACTGGCTGCCATTATCCGGTTCCAATTCAATTTAGACCCGTATGATAAAGATACATTGTTTCTCTTCTGCGGAAAGCGGACGGACCGCATCAAAGGGCTTCTGTGGGAAGGTGACGGCTTCCTGCTTTTGTACAAGCGGCTTTACAGCGGTGCATTCCAGTGGCCACGGTCAGCGGACGAGGCAAAAGAAATCTCGCCGGATCAATACCAGATGCTGATGCAGGGACTTGAGATCATTGCAAAGCGTCCCATCGAGCAGATTGAAAATCCGCCCTGTGCAATGTGACAGCTGTTGTTCAATCTGCTGAAAATAAATTTTCGTTTTCAATGCGATAAAACGTATAAATCACCATTGTCCACAGACATCCATTCCGTTTCCCGGCATGCAGTTCATAACCGGCGGAAACAGTGATGTCCTGTGGATAACAGTATTAAAAATCCAGCAAAAAGCTCTTGGTTCATGGGTTCTTAATACTGTTATCCACCGTCAAAATGACGAATGGCAGACAGTCGCCTGGTGGCGTAAATACGCTGTATCTGCTATAATAGACGAAGAAATCAAAGGAGCGTCTGTTATGGCAATCAAGTATACAGAAGAACAACTGAATAGTGTCGACAAGTCGCTTCTGGTGCAGATGTTTTTGAACCAGCAGGAACAGCTGGAATCTCTGACAGCGGAAATCCATTCCCTGAATGAAAAAATGCAGCTGATGATGGAACAGCTGATTCTTTCCAAGAAAGAACGCTTCGGACGTTCCTCTGAAAAAATGGAGGACTTCAGCCAGATCAGTTTCATGGAAGTGGACGGAAACATTGTATTCTTCAATGAGGCGGAAGCTGTCAGTGATCTGGATGCTCCGGAACCCGATGATCTTGAAGCTGATTCAAATAAAAAGCAGACCAAGACCAAGGGAAAAAAGGAAAAGGACATGTCCGGTTTTGATGTCAATGTCATTCCTCACTACATGACGGAAGAAGAACTGACGGAAAAATTCGGTAAAAACGGTTGGAAACAGCTGCCTGATGCCATATCCAGAAAGTACCATTTCATCCCTGCCAAGATTAAAGTGGATGAACATCATATCGGCGTGTATGCCGGTAAAAAGGATGGAACCATCATCAAGGCAAAACATCCTAAGGGTCTTCTTCATGGCAGTCCGGTATCTGCATCCCTTGCAGCAGCTATCATGAACGCAAAGTATGTCAATACAGTTCCCCTGTACCGGCTGGAGCAGGAATTCAAACGGTATGGTCTGGCAATCACAAGGCAGAACATGGCGAACTGGATGATCCGTCTTGGTGAGGAGTATATCGCCGTGATGTGGGATTATCTCCATGAACTTCTGTACGATTACCATGTGATACAGGCGGATGAAACACCATGTCTGGTAAACAGGGATGGCCGCCCGGCAGGAAGCAAAAGCTACATGTGGGTATACCGTAGCGGTTACATGTATTCCGACAGACAGATCGTGCTGTATGAATACCAGCGCACAAGGAATGCTTCCCATCCGAGGGAATTCTTGAAGGACTACAGCGGTATCTGCGTGACGGATGGCTATCAGGTCTACCACACTCTTGAAAAAGAGAAGGAAGATCTGACGATAGCAGGATGTTGGGTACACTGCCGCAGGCGCTTTGAAGAAGCACAGGAAGTCATTCCCAAGGATGCCAGAAAAGGAACCACATCCTATCTCATAATGAAACAGATCCAGGCAATCTACCGGGAAGAAAAGAAACTTAAAAGTCTGACTTCCGAAGAACGACTTGCGCAGCGACAGGCGATTATTAAACCGCTTGTCGAGGCTTTGTTTGTGTACCTGAAACAGAATGACTGTCAGGTTCCCAAAACCGGAAAGCTTAGGGAAGCTTTCACCTATGCTCTAAATCAGGAGAAATACCTTAAAGTATTCCTGACTGATGGAGATGTTCCGATGGACAATAATGCGTCGGAGCGTGCAATCAGAGGCTTCTGCATCGGCAAGAAGAACTGGCAGGTCATTGATACGATCAATGGTGCCAAAACCTCCGCAATGATCTACAGCATAGCTGAGACCGCAAAGGCAAACAATCTGAAACCGTACGAATACTTCGAGTATCTTCTGGAAGAAATCCCGGAACATATGGAAGATATAGACCGGTCATTCCTGGAACGATTATTGCCCTGGTCACCGGAGCTTCCGGAAAAAATCAGAAAACCAAAGTAAATGTCAGCCGTGAGAGCGGCATATATTTGTCAAGGTACTTGATATGGTGCGTTTACTACCGAATCATAATTTCTATGAGAATATTAGTAAAGGCTGCTACGCACCGCAGATGCGGCAGGGCCTTGACTAATATCCCCATAGAAATGGACAAGTAATCAAGCACAAAAAAGGGGATTTCCGAGTACCGGAACTCCGATTTCCAAATTTTCGGATTTGCGATTTCGAGCCACAAGAATATTCAGTTGTCACAAACATGGATTCCGCACCAGAGTATCTTATCAAATTTTACTGCAAGCGAGGGCTGATGGAGAACTTCATCAAAGAAAGTAAATCCGGTTTTGATTTTGCTTCCGTAAGCAGTCATACCAGAATCGTAAATGCAAACAGGCTTCAGATACACGCTCTTGCTTATAACATATTTAATTGGTTTAGACGATTGGCGTCATCAGCAAACATGCGAAAACAACGCATTGATACCGTCCGTTTAAAACTGCTGAAGATTGCTGCAAAAGCAGTTCATTCAGTAAGATATATCACATTCAAGCTGTGTAGCAGCTGCCCATATAAGAATGAATTCTATGAGACACTTTCCAATATCGGCAAGCTGAATGTACAGCTGGAATAGCAACTATTAACGAACCTTGACAGTTTAACAATTGCTCGGAAATTTGCCGTAGGGATTTTATACCCTTTTGACAGGTTAATTGAGTGATGTTATAGATGCATGGATCAATTTTCAGATTCATGGTGTAGTTATCAGTTCAGATACTGCTCCGTGAATAATTCAGGTTTAATTATCTAAAACTTCCAACTAATTCGTTACTATACATCCCAAAACGTATAACAAGGGCACTACTTAAGTTGCAATTCTTGTCTTCAAATAAGAACGTCATCATTGTCAAAAAGGAAAACTGACAAAATTTATCTCTCTTCTTTCATACATACATATTTTACAACTTTAGTTGTTAATTCCTTTATCCAACCTAGTTTAAAAAATATTATTTTCATATAATAGAGCATTCTATCAATACTTTTTATCCATACTTTTTCAAATGTAAGGCGCCTAATAATATCAATGACTGTACATATAGAAAGTACTATAATGACAGATAAAATACCATACAACAAAATATGCTCACTTTCCTTCCACTCTGTACGATTCAGTATCTTTTGCCATAACCATGGCCGTACATACCGATTATCATGTATCAGATAAACTCCGAACATGCTTTGTGCGATAAAATTTATTACTTTACAATACCGTTGAGGCAAAGCCAAAAAAACAACATTATTTCAATTGCAACAAATATAACAAGAAAGCTATAAATTTCTAGTACTCTATATGTATAATACATAGCACTACGAATTAGAATAAATCCCAGAACTCCCAAAAACAGATTAGTCCAAATCCTAACATGGGCAATGTTTACATATCTCTTAACATATGCTGCCATTAAATATAAGAGGGCAAAAATGGTTAACTCTCCTCCCAACAATACTGTGTCAAATAATGTGGGAAGAATTGAACATATCACCATGCCACCAAATATCATTCTTTCTAAAAGTTTCTTCGATGATGTGTTAACAAATGCATTTAAAATAGGTGAAAGTAGCATAAGCCACACATAATGAGGTGGGAACCAATTAACTCCAAAACTTATGGGAAAAAAGTTTGCTATCATTTGATTAACTGTGATACTATTTCCACCAACAAAAACGTAAATAAACATAATAGTGACTGTGTAAAACCATACTTCTCCAATTATCCTGAGCATTTTTTTCATAGATACCTTCTCATCTACCATAAAGTACCCGGATATAAGAATAAAAATAGCCACACCAATCTCGCCACCAATATAGAACCAATTCGAGATCTTAGCTTCATTACTCACTACTCCACCATGAACTGCGCAATGTGACATCACAACAAGTATCATTGCAAAAATTCGAAGCATTTCTATAGTTGAGTTTCTTTCTCTCATTTTATTTTCCTTTATCTCCTTCATAAGTACATTCCTGTCTGAATATAGTGGCTCAGTTGTCAAGACAAAAATCTAAGATTTTTATAATGAACTGATATTGTGGATAAGTTATAAGGAACATGGGGAGGATAGTGGAACTCTCCCTTGAACCATTCTATTGGCTAGTATATAGAATACAAGAAATCTCGCCAATGTAAAACTATGTAAAATTCAAAAAAGTTTACGGTACATCCGCAAAACAACTGCTATCTTCTATTCTTCTTTTTTTAAATATCTAACCAAATATATAAGTTCTTCTTTAAAAAGCAATAAACTTATACCTAAATACATGCTTCCAATTATCATACTATATATAACCGCAAATGTCATCCAGTGCAATACTGATAAATTATCTAATGGAATGAATCTATGACAAATAACTGTTCCAATTACTGCTGTAAGTGTAAAAACCAATAATTTCTTATAAAAAACAAATTGTTTTCTTCCTGGAACGATTTTGCTTGTAAAATATACATGGAAAATTGTTCTGTAAATCATACCAACAATAGTGCCTATTGTTACACCAACCAATCCCCATTTATTTACAAGTATTATCGAGATAATAATATTCAAACCAGCTTCAAGAAATGATGGAATAGTTATTTCTTTAAATTTATTTGCATCATAAGCAAGATTCATATGAGGCATTTTTATTAAATATAACGCTTCTGAAATCAGTAACAATGTCCCAAAAAGAGGGTGATAATAATTAGCATCACTTATATTTCGTGTATATATTTGAACAAACGGTGTAATAAGTAAACTTGCTACCGAAAATGTAAAAAAGACTAAAATAAAAACTATATATTCATATACATCAAGTTTATTTTTCACCTCATCATAATCCCCCTTCGCATATGCTTGCCCTACTGTAGCACTAACTCCTGATATGCATGCATTTATCAAACTTTTTATTCCATTACTTACCAAGCAATATATGCTGTAAATGGATACAGTATTTAAATCAGAAAATATTGTTAAAATAGCGATATCTGTGCTATTATGAATGAACGCCGCAAAATTAATTGCAAATCCATTCCATCTTTCCTTTATCAATGAGTTATCTATCTTTGCTTTCCAATTAATCGAGTAATGATGTTTTGCGTAATATTTAAAAAGGAGAGGTTGTAGCACAAATAAGGAACCACTTATTAATTTAAGAATATGAATACTCGGATATATTAGTACTGAAATTATAGCTAATATGATATTCAATATTACAATTATCATCTGAGTATTGTTTGCAATATATATATGTTTATCTGCACTTAGTAAATTTCTTAGTGTGAGCGAAAACATATATTGAATCAACAGATTTATTGACATGATAAGTGTCAACATAAAGGTATAAACAAAACTATGCTGAACATTAAATATTATTGGATATATAATAGCCAACCCAAAAGAATATATCGCAAAAATACATCCTATTTTTTTATAAAACCTATCCGAAGTAACGATTATAGAAGATATTTTTTCATCATCTCCATCAACTAAAGGTTTATATAAATTTGCAACTACTACTCCAGATATTCCTCCTTCAACTAATGCTATATAACTTAAAAATTGATTCAAAGAAGCCACTAGTCCATTAACTTCTGACCCAAAATAAGACAATATAAGTTTTGGTATAATAAATCCACTAATAAGATTGCAAAGTTGTAGCAAAAAACCCGATATCATATTTAATAGAGTTGCTCTATTCTTCATTTATTAATCACCTTTTAAGCTTCCATTCTGTAGACTAATCTTTGATTTATATGAAATAGTTACCATTTAATTGTCATAAATCCAATCAAGACGTGTTGTGTATAATCACTCGCACGTTCAATCAGACTCATTTTTATAATAAGGAATCATATTAAATAAGTACTCTAAATAGATCTTTTGTCTCATCAGCCATAAAAACGATGAACAATCTAGTTTCAAAAGATTCTGATTTCGAAAGTATAACGACCATTTTAATTGGCCTATTTGTTTTCCTTATATTCCAGACTTGAAATATCCAAACAGTTCTCATATCGTCAGAGCAATTCTTAATTTTCATGTAAATGATTCTATGTCATCTACATATGCATATATTATGATTACAGGTACTTCGTTGATCATCGCGATGTATCAATTTCTCCATATTATTGTTTTCTATCTAAAATAATATTTTTATTCTTTCTATGCACATTTCTATTGTTTCTTTCTCAACCTGTATAAGTTCTTTCCCACTAGTATTAATAGTTATCGTATTATCCATTTCTGATGCCAAACGCTCTATATACTCATTTTGCTTTTTTATTTCGGCAATTTTTAATTCCTTTTTTCTTAAATATACATCTTCTGCCTTAGCATTCAAATGAATTAGCAAATCTGGTTTACTCACTAATTTGATTAGGAAATGTCTACACGGAAAAATTAAATCTCTAGTAGTGGGTTGCCAAAAATAATCATAATAGTATCTGTCATATAAGATTAATGTATCATCCTTTTTTAGTTTATAAATCCAAATGTTTCCAATTACAAATTCTACTGTATAGTAAATTACAATTACCCATGATGCAAATTTGCTTAAAAAGGATCTCTTAGTTTCTTCTTTATGGTCACTTTCTTCGTCTGCTGCCGTTATTTTACCATTCATCGAAGATATCCCCATGCCGGTCTTAAGTTCCGGTAGAATATTATATCTCATATGAAAAACCTTGCTATCTGAAAATAATCCCTCCATACTTTGCTGAACAGCATTTATAATAGTTGTTTTTCCAGAACCATCCGGGCCAACAAATGCCAACAATTTTCCCCTGGGTCTTAAACATTTTGTACAATATTTTTTACATCTTCTTAATGATTCTTTGACATAAACTGGGTAGTTGCTTTTCATCAATTTTCTCTTAATTTTCCCGGCAAGTTTATCTATATTGATGAAATTATTTTTTAGAATATTCTCGAGTATTTGAAGAACTAATTTTTCTCCTAAAATCTCAATTCCATTTTCGATAAATTCTTCTTGCTTATCATTCACCAATCTTTGAATATGATTATAATACTTCTTTTTAATACATCCTCTTCCAAATAATTCTTTTAGGCAAGTTATATATGCCTCGCTTCCCTCTCCAGCAATCCAAAAGTCATTATATTTTCTCCTACTGTTCATAATCAGATCCGAATTTGCCCATCTAAGTCCTCTCCACCTTAATTCAGTCCAAAAATCTAATTGTATATGAGCTATTGTATTGTCATACATTCCCCAGCAAACATATGATAAAAATCCATCTTCATCATGTTTTTTTATCCATATCCAACCCAATTCTCCTATTATTTTTTCGATTTCATCTGGATTGCATCGTGAAATCATTATATCTATATCATTTCCTGTTGTCTGGGGTAATTTCTCATACCCTCTTAAAATACAGTAATCCGTTTGCAAATCCAGTTTTTCAAAAAAAAGCTTTATAAATTGACTCTCATATATTGTTCGTTCTATCATAAATTGCTTCCTCCACAAGTTTACCCAATTCTTTAGGTTTATTAATAATTGGAATAATTATTTTTTTAATTAGGTATTTTTCATAACATTCATCTGCAAAATCAGCTAGTTTTTCTTTCATTTTTCTCTCTTCATATGATCCCTCGTGAATATACCCCCTCCAATTCAACATCTCATTCATCATTACATCACGGAAAAACTGAATAAATTCGTCCTTTTCTATTTTATCTATATATATCATAGAGTCTTTTATTTCACATCTTTCAATTACATAAATAGTTTTTACCTTCGCCCTATGCGCTGGAATGCCATATATTTCATCAAAAGCCACATGCCGCATTGGTTTCTTTTTTTCCAAATATTTCACTATCATATAATTAATTTTTTCTAGGAAATTCATTGTCTCCCAATTAGGTTCGGTACATGTCATAATTGGCAAACTCTCTACGTTTCCATCTGTTGACAAAATACAATAATCCTCTGAAATAATTTTGTGTGTCTTACATAAAGTCCGCACAATTGTACTTTTTCCGCTTTGACCACTACCCAAAAAAAGAATTGCATCATCTTTGTCAATATAGCCGCTTGCATGAAATAGAGTTTTTTTATTCTCAATTAAATGTGTCTCTAAAATACCCAAAAAAGTATTATGAAAAAAATCTATCAACGATGCTTGTAGTCGACTTTCAAAAAAGGGAGAAATAGTTTTAAAGATTATATCTTTCCAAATACTCTTTCTTTCTAAATTCACAATAATTCTTTCAGGACTCTTTTTTACATAAATTTTTCGTAATCGGGCAGACAGTTCATCTCCCTCTTTACATTCAGTAAAATTTATAACTATTTTATAATCGTACTTCCCTTTTTCCCCCAACATATAGGTCATTTCTTTTTCCAAGTATTTTTTTATATCTTTCTCTTCATACTCTATTGCTATCAACCATTCTCCTATCAAATACCTATCTTGCATTTTAATCTCCCAACCACCCTATCATTCAACCATCTTTTTATCAAATATAATTTTTGAAAATGGCATTCCTACTGCTAAAAAGACATCATAACATCCCACAAAATCAGATACCATACCTCTTACTACTATTCCTAAAATTAAAATAGCATACAAATAATAATATCTTGTGTTTATCATCCTTTTTCTGCATTCAACACATAAAAAAGCAACTATAGAACATCCAATTATCCCATATCCCGCTAAACAACTTGGAAAAAATAAAGCTCCATTACCTATCTCGCTTTTTTTAAGTGCATAGGTTTCTGTAAGTTTTAATAATTCATCGGCCCACTGAGGGAAATACTCCCAATAAAAAAAACCTTGATTTCCATTTCCTATACCTATCAAAAAAGAGCTTTTAAAGCATCCCCAATTCACATAATACGGTATATATCGCCATGCTACACTCATATTGGTTTTATCGAATAATTTTTCAAACGCATAGTATCCAATATTGGGCATCCTCCCCATCATAACTAATAAAATAATAATAGTTCCCGCAGCAATAGCAGAAATCAAAATATATAAATTGATTTTTAGTCTATTCTTTTTTAAATAAAAAAAAGCAGCAGCAATCAATTCAATAATAAGTATCACATAACAATTAGAGCTGCTTATTGAAATTACAACTGGTAACCACAACAATAGGCGAACCAAATTTTTATGTAAATCATTATTTTCTACTATTTCAAATAATATAAATGGAAAAACCAGTGTTCCTAAATAATATCCAGCAAAAGCAGGTTCTGAAAATAATAATGTAATCCTAGATTCTTTGATCATCTCAGTAAAAGAATATGTCTGAAAAATTACAGCCAATTCATCTAACACTCTTCCTAATACTGATGATTGTATATATAATGCTACCATTTGAATGTAACCTAATACCAACATTATTGCTTCTACTTTTTTCAACAATTTACATATTTTTTTCATTCCAATCAAGTCAATAACATGTGCACTATATACTATAATAAAATAATATTGGATCCAATAGATACATTGACCACTAATGGCAGTAAATGTGGTCTCACCTAATGTTGTTCCTACTACCCTATACAAACGAATCGCATTTATCAGTGAAATCAATTCCACGCATCCAATAGTAAATATCAAACTATTATGCAAATTACTAGATGGCCATTTTTTCATCATTAGCATTAATCCAATTAATGATATAAAAAAATCAAAATATAATGCCATCCCTCTCATTCTTTCTGTCAGCCATAAAAAAGGCACTAGCATTTGAAAAGGTAAAAAGATAATATAAAATTCAGCTATTATTTTTTCAACTATTTTATCTTTGTTCACTAATACATGCATATTTTCTTGTTTCCTCTTGATTTAAAATTCTTAAATGACTTGCTGCCATTTCCTCATATGTATATTTTTTTATTTTATGTAAACTGTTTTCTCCCATACTTTTGCAAATATCTTCATTTTGCAAAATATATTCTATTTTATTTTTTATTGCTTCCGAGTCGCCGACCTTTACTATATATCCATTCACACCATCTTCAATTAATGCGCTGCCCGCAATACACATATCTGTAGTGATAATTGGCTGTCCACATGCCATGGCCTCATTTATTACCAACCCCCACACGTCAGTACTCGTCGGATGAACAAATATATCAGAAGCTTTTAAATATTCCATCACGGTTTTCTTATCCTTATAACCCACAAAATATACATTTAGCAAATTATTAGTTTTAACATATTCTTTAAGTGTAGCTTCTTCCTCACCTTCACCAATAATTGCCAAACTCCAATCGCACTCCCTAATTTTCCCCCATGCTTCAAGTAGAATATTATAATTTTTTAGCTTAATCAAACGGCCAACAGCCGTAACCAGTTTCGTTCCCCTTATGCCAAATTCCTTTCTTAATTTCTCTTTCTCATTAGTATCTAAAACTCGTTCAAGAATATCCCTTTCATATAACGACGTAAATGGATAATGAAATATTTTTTTTCTTTCTGCTCCATAGAATTCAAAATATTCATCAGCTTTAGCAGTCGTGCTAAGGAAACAACTTGCATTTGAAACAAGATAAAACTTCAATTTTTCTTTTATACCAACTCCACTCTTGTGAAAACTCCCTTCGCTTTCAAGTATAAATGGTATTTTTTTCATTTTCAAAAAAAACTGTGCCAATATTCCTGTTGGTGTCATGGGATTGGCAATAATTATATAATCATACTTATTTTTCAGCCATTTTAAGACTCCAATAGCCAACGCTGAATCCGGTGACATTGGAATTCCCTTTAAAATAATACCATCGAAACTATCAAATTTATAGCAATCCCATCTTCCATTTCTCTCACTAGATTCTCCTCTTTCAAACAACACCGTAAGATTGCATATCTTTCCTAATTCATTTAAAAAATTAACCATATATGGCGACGGCAAATTTGTCAAAAAAAGTACTTTCATAATTATCTTTATACTCCTATTAATATAAACTGTATTTTTTCTTTTTCCATTAAAGTTGCTAACTCAATTACCCATTTTCCACCCTTTCGCTCGCTCATAATATCCGGAGCTACTGCCAAGACAACTTTACTATCTTTCGCTATTCCTAATTTTTCTCTCAATCCAGAAGTATCCATGGGTTTAAATACATCCGTATCTATCCCATTATGAATAACCCTTATTCTTTTCTCCTTGAGAAATGAACTTTTAACCCTATCTGCAAGCCACTGAGATGGTGTAACAATGGTGAAATTCCATTCAGATAAAAGTTCTTTCTTCATCCTCAACATCTGTTTTGTTTTATCAAAAAACAAACTCTTCGGATACTCTCGAACCGCCGGACAATTGCCACATTCCTTTTGAAAATTCATACATTCGTATGCATATCCACACTTTCCAGTATACATATACTCACAGTGAAATGTCCAAATAACCGGAATGCCTTTTTTCTTAATATGACTAATTAATGGTTTAATATTTACAAAGTACGCATGAAGCTCATGTATATGAATAATATCTGGATTATATTCATCTATATAGTCTATCAGACGTTGTGTTGATAGCGGTGAAAAACAACCATTATATCCTGTTATTCTAGCTAGTCCAGCATGAACTTTCGTTTCAATATCTAAACCAAATTTATAGATATTCTCACCCTCTACGCATGGGCCTCTTCCATAGCAAACCGCCGCCTGTCTTCCATCTGCCCTAATGCTTTGATATAAATCATATACAATCTTCCCAGTTGACGAATTTTTACAGTTAACATCTATGAGCAATACTCTTTCTTTTCGCCCATTTCGGTCATATTCTTCCATATATCGCTTTGACATATTTTTTTTAGAATATTCATTTTGAGATTTTTTTACGATATCAGAAGTGTCTCGTTCTATAACATTAATAAGTTTTTTCTTCAATGTTTTTACATCACCATATTTTGCAAAATCTTCTTCTGAATAAACTGATGTCTCTTTCGTTCCACCGGTATCAAATCCAACTACTGGTGTTCCACAGCATTGTGCTTCAATACAAGTTGTCGGAAAATTTTCTTTTTTACTACAAATCACAAAGGCATCAGCCATTGAATAATACTCTGCTAATAAACTTTGGTCTGTAATTTTAGGTAAAGTAATCACATTTTCTTGCATATTTAAATCATTTCCTTTTAATCAAATCTTGTAGATATCTGCTCTTTTCAATTCCTTTTCACTAGGCGCTGTAATAAGTACCGCCTTTAATCTACCATAATATACAAACATACTTCCGCCAGCTGCTGCATGGGCATGACCTTCATCCAGTACTTTCTTTAAATCCTGTATGCCTCCAGCTCCGCCAATAGCTGTAACCGGAATTTTTACTGCATCCGCAACACTTCTTACCAATTCTATGTCATATCCCTGCATCATGCCATCCTGATCAATGGAGTTTATAATAATTTCTCCGGCACCCAGTCGTTCTGCCTCTTTTGCCAGTTCAACAGGTTTTTTTTCTGTTAATTCTTGTCCATCATTAATAACACATTGATACCCGTTTTTTGTTTTTTTTGCATCAATAGACGCCACAATACTTTGACTTCCAAATGCTTCCGCTGCTTTTGTAATTAACTCCGGATGTCTCACCAGTTCGCTGTTAATAACTACTTTCTCATATCCGGTTGCAAGCAATTCATGAATCTGATTAAGATTAGTGATTCCACCCCCACAGCTCAATGGCATAAATGCTTCACTTGCTATATCCTTGAGCAATTCAAAATCCGGTTCTCTATGATTTTTAGTAGCTCCTATGTCAAGCACAGATAGTTCATCAATACCTTTCCTATTAAAAATCTTAACCGCATTTACAGGATCTCCAAGGTACGTTCTATCTTTGAAATTGATTGTCTTAATTAGATCCCTGTCATCATAAAGCAGTACAGGAATGATTCTTGGTCTGGTAAACACGTTTTAACACTCCTTCACGAAATTAGTCAATAATGCCATTCCAAAGTCATGGCTCTTTTCCGGATGGAATTGTACTCCCATAATATTATCTTTCACAACCGCTGCTGCAAATTCATATCCATAATCACAGGTCATAAGTACATTTTCCACATTATCACACTTTGCATGATAGGAATGTACAAAATAGTATCTCTGTGTACCATCAAGATTCTTCAACAATGGACTGTCTTGTTTAAATTCTACAATATCCCACCCCATGTGCGGAACTCGTAAATCAGTATTGTCCAATCGAAAACGAATATTATCGAAAGGGATCAATCCCAGCCCCGGTAATATTCCTTCTTCGCTTTTTCTGCCAAGTAACTGCATTCCGAGGCAGATTCCCAACATTGGTACTCTGTCTTCTAACGCTTTTCGTTTAATAAAATTTTCAAGACCACTTTCACTGAGTCTTGTCATTCCTGCATCAAATGCTCCCACCCCTGGAAGTATAAGTCTATCACAGGTATTCAGGATATCCGGATTCGATGAAATAATAGATTTTTCTCCGATTACTTTCAGCATATTCTGAATGGATCCAAGATTCCCCAGTCCATAATCAATAATTCCAACCATTTCTATATCCTCAGATTTCTGTTTTCCATTCCCAGCATTTTAGATATTGCAGCCCCTAGTTTAATCATCCACATAGAATTTTTATAATCCGCCGGTGTTTTACATGGACTTTCTATAATAGAATCAAATTCCTCAACACTAATTCCAAGTTTTTTTGCCACGTATTCCTTATCCTGCTGCATTTGATCCGGATCGTATGGCGGCTGTTCCAACATCCTTAATGCTTCATCTCTGGTTAACGTTCCCGCCAAAATTTCATTCGAAGCAACATTTTTTCGTGTATCAAATCCAAATTTATGAGGAAGATAGTATCCCTCAAAAAACCTGGTGAACACATTTTCATAATGTTTATTCTCGTATTTTGTCCATCCATACTTTTCATGAAGAAGTTCTTCCGCTTCCGGTTTATTATAAACCACATAATCAAGTGGATATTCTCTGCGCATGCCTTTGAAATATCTATAATAAATCTTATATTTAAGCATTCCGCACATGGGAAATGTTTTCAATTCTCTTTGCCCAAACTTTTTATGAATATCCTTAGCCATTCTCAGATCATTCATGTAGATCCATTCTACTGGTGGACGAATAAACTCCGTTGCGCTGTTCGATCCTGTTAGCACATATTTAATTTTATGCTTTACAGCATAATTATAAAGTGCTGCAAATATTGCATGATCCTGAGGGAAATCCTGAGAAGAGATCCCTGACTTAAAAAAAGCAAGCTGTAAATCTGCCATTTCTTTCCAGTTTACAACTTCTGTATACATATCAAGATCCAGTCCCTTAACTATTTTCTCGATATTTTCCACCGCAACGTTCAGATTCCATCCCGTATCCACCACAAAAGCTAATGGTCGTAAATGCATAACCTCTTTAGCAATATACGCAAGATAAGAGCTGTCAGCTCCACCGGACAGACCTAAAATACAATCGTACTCACTGTTTTTCCCTGCCTTGCGGATTTTTTCTGCCAGTTTCTGCAGTTCTTCCATTCGATTTTCATTTGGTTTCCAATAAGGAGCTATATTCTTATCAAAATTTCTACAATGGTCGCAGACTCCATTATCATCAAAGGTTATCTTAGAATCTGTCGTATCCATTACGCATCTGGTACATCTTTGAAATGGACGATTATTCATTCTTTATATCTGCCTCGTTCTGGTTTGCTGTTTATTTTCTGATACGCTTTTCTATTCCAAGTATTTCATACAGCTTAATTCCAAGAGCATAAATTTTTTCCTGGCTCTTAAATTTATCTGTACATTCCGGCATATCATGCAGTGCCATTAATTCCTCTTCACTGATTTCCAAACGTTTAGCTACTTCGGTAAAAAGTGCTTTACTTTCATCCTCCGTAATGGGAGGTTTGCTTAATATCTCTAACGCTTCCTCTCTCGTCATCTGTCCAGTTACTACCAAACTGGATAATTGTGCCCTGCGAATATCATGTCCAAATCTGGTAGGTGTCCACCATCCTTCCAGGAACTTTGTCAATAAATCCTCAAAATGTTTTTGACCATATGGCACATATCCATATTCTTCAGACAATGTCTGAATCATTTTCTCTTTGGTAATTGGTACCAGGTTTAATGGTTTAATTGTCTTTACACCTAGTACATACGGGATCCAGAATTTATGTTTAAATCCGTTTGTAAAAGTATAGTTTTTAATCGGAATGCTACAATATTTTTTAATTACATCCCTCATAAATGTACCGTCACCGGTCGGTCCGGATCCCTTTTCCCAAGATTCCGGATCTGCTATAATTTCCGTGGAGATATTGTATCCGTTTAAAATATATTTAACCCCAAGTTCTCGTGAATACTTATCTATCAAAGCAATAAACGCATGATCCTGAGGTGCATCTAACATCTCCAGACCTGTGCGGAACCATGCTAATTGCATTTCTCTCATTTCATCCCAGTTCATCTTTTCTACATGGAGTTCAACACCCAATTTTTCCGTTAACCGTTTGATGTTTTCCTCTGCAACCGGCAGATTCCATCCGGCATCAATATGAAATACAAAAGGTCGTAATCCCCATTCTTTTACCGCCAGGTGAAGCATATAGGAACTATCAAGGCCTCCACTTAGTCCTAAAATACAGTCATACTGCTTTCCCTGGCCCTTTCTCTTTATTTCGGCAAGTAAAGTATTCAGTTCTTCCTCATGCCCCTCTCCATAATTCCACTGGGGAAGAATACGATTTTTATATTCATTGCATCTCATGCAGACACCATTACTGTCAAAAACAATGTCTGCATCCGATGTATCCATTACACAGCATTTACAAATCTGATATTTTCTTTGAATCATTTCTTTTCCTCTCCATACTCAGATATTTATCTATCTCGTTCATCAATATCTGTTTCGTAAAGTTATTATCAAAATATCTTCTGCTATTTTCAGCCATTAATTTCAAATCTGACTGCATCATCTCTGTAACCATTTGACCAAGTTGCTGCGCATTTCCCAAATCACAGCACAATCCACATTCTGATTCCTTTATGATTCTCGCAGTTTCTCCCTCTGCTGCAGCAATTACAGGCATGCCACACGCCATATAACTCTGAAGTTTCGCAGGTATTGTTTTTGTCCATAGTTCATCTTTTGCAAAGGAAATAAATGCCGCTTCACAGGAAGCTAATAAAGTCGGAATTGTTTCTGCAGTCTGCCTTGGTACCAGAACAAATTTGTCTTTCACCTGATACTTTTTTATTTCTTCTGTTAAAGTATCCAGATATCTACCATCACCTACTATAACAAATTTAACATTTTCATTTTTTAGGATCTCCGCTGTCTTAGGCAATATCTGTAATCCCTGAGCAGTTCCGACATTCCCTGTAAATATAATTTTGAAGGAATCGTCATTTGGAATCCCATATGCGACTGCTGCTTCTTTTGCAATGCTTTTATCTATTGGCTTATAAAATTCTTCTGCATATTGTGGCCAGTAATGAACTTTCTCTCTGTTTACAGCAACCTTCCGATTACATATAGCCTCCACAAAACTTGGACTGGTAGCAAATATTTGATCCGAATTCTTGTAAATATAATCTACCATCTTATCAATTGGCTTTATGATAATAGGATTTCTGATACCGGTAACTGTTATAACATTTTCAGGCCACAGATCCTGCACATACAGGTAATGCGGCACATGAAGTTTCTTGGCAAAGCTGATCCCCGTCATGACCTGGGTCATGGGCGATACTTCAAATGAAAACACAAGATCAGCCTTGATGTTTTTCATTTTCCCTGCCAGTATGCCGGATACCATAAAGGATAGATAATTAGCTATCATTCCAAGAGATCCCGAACCTCTTGGAATTAACGGAATACGATAAATCTCTATTCCATTCCATACTTCATGGCGTTTTTTTGTGATGCCATATCCTTTAAAAGTCTTTCCCATCGGATAGTTGGGTATCCCGGTTACTACTGTTACCTTATATCCCCTTTTTACCCACTCGAGACACATATCATTGATCCGAAATGTTTCGGGATAAAAGTATTGTGAAACCACTAAAATATGCTTCTCTGGCTTCACGTGTGATCCTCCTTGGAATCAGTACTATTTTCATTTTTTACCGATTCTGTTCTGTCTACGGACTGTTTTAAGCTTATCTTTTGGTAATCCAGACCCGGATATACAGAGATTGCATGTGTATAACAACTATTTCCAAATGCCTTATTTGTCATGCCCCCGATCTTTCCGGGAAGCTTTCCGGTCATTGCAACTGCCGGTTTCAAAGCTTTCATTATCGCAATCTTTTTCCCACTGACTTTTGCAATTTCTTCTACCATTACGGATGTATTTGTCCATTCAGCATTCTGGGGAATCAATACGGTCGCGTTTTGTTTTATCTGTTCTACTAACATTACCTGGCATAAAAATTCACATAAGTTTTCAATGTACAGCATAGATCTCTCATTATCCACCTCTGGAAATACTGGAAGTTTCTTAGCCAGTTTAGCTAATACCGGATAATTTCCCTTACTTCCTTTTCCATAGATCATAGGAGGTCTCAGAACAATTACTTTGAAACTGTCATCTTCTAATTCTCTGACTGCCACATCTGCCTGCAATTTACTATCACCGTAGAAGTTAGCGGGAGTCGGAACCGTGTGTTCATCGATCACTTTCTTTTTGCCATACGGTGCAGATTCTCCATACACGATCATGGAAGACATGAAGATGAACTCTTTTACCTTTTCTGTTTTTGCCTTTTGAGCAACTTCTACTGTCAGGTCCGTATTTACTGCATAATATTTCTCTTTTGTCTCTTCCGACACATTTCCTACATCTGCATGTGCAATACCTGCGACATGGTAGACAATATCATAGTTGGAAAAATCACATTCTCTCCAGGAATCTCCCACCATGTCCAGTTCGTCTATTTCAAAGTTCTCCGGATAATATTTTTTAGCATAGTCTATAAAAGACTGTCCAATATAAGATCCTGCGCCGGTGATCAGGACTTTTTTCTTTGCCTCTTTATCAACGCAGACAGATTCTCCGAATCCAATAGTTCCGATCAGTTCTTCTTTTGTTTTTCCGTCCGTATAATTACGCCCGGTTTTCTCCATTGCTCCTGTTCCGCCTTCTACTACCGTATCATCATGTCCCACTTTCGTCACCGTTCCGAGCAAACATTTCAGATCAAATATGAGAGAGCTGTGCCGTACACCATAGCCATCCAGTACGCTCTTTTGTTCAATGGAGATGGAATCTCTGCCATTGATCTGTGCCCATCCGGTGATACCCGGCTTATATTCATTTACTCCATACTTATCTCTCTCTGCAGTCAATACATCCTGATTCCACAGCCCCGGTCTGGGTCCTACCAGCGACAGGGATCCATCCAGCACGTTAAACAGCTGGGGAAGCTCATCCAGGGAATGCGCACGCAGGAACTTTCCGACTCTTGTAATATACTGTTCCGGATTCTCCAGCATGTGAGTAGGCGTATCATGGGGAGTAGACATTTTCATGCTGCGGAACTTGTATACCCGGAAATACTTCTTATTCTGTCCCAGTCTCTTCTGGGTGAAAAATACAGGGCCGGGGTCATCAATCTTAATGGCAGCTGCGATCCCCAACAGCAGCGGAGACAATGCCACAATGCCGCCAAATGACAACACGATATCCAACCCTCGTTTTACATACTTATCATAAAATGACGGGGTATAGGCGGATGCGCTCACAGGTTCCAAATGTCCTCTGACACCATCCGCATTTTCCGGATCCTCTTCATTTTCTACGAAGATGACTTTCTTGCCTTCAAACGGATTCTTCGAATCCTCTCTGCACTGCTTTTTCTGTAGCGTAGAAGCAATCTTTACTCCTGTAGCCGTCAATCCGGCGAGTGCTATGATACCATATAGGAATCTCTTCGTTGTCTTTTTCATAATTATCCCCTATTGAATGCCCTGATACGTCGGTACGATTTCCTTAATATCCTCACGGATCCTATCCGTCTCGTCATAAGCATCTTTATAGATTTTATCCAACTGCTTTTGAAATACTTCATCATCGAATTCGATGGGTTTTCCGATATAGATCATCTTATTGGCAGTCTTCTTCAATCCCTCTTCGTTCATGAGGAGTTCCTCGTACATCTTCTCTCCGGGACGCAATCCGGTGAATTTGATCTCGATATCCTCTCCCGGCTTGTATCCGGACAGCTTGATCAGGTTCGTCGCCAGGTCTACGATCTTCACCGGCTCTCCCATATCCAGCACGAAGATCTCTCCGCCTCTGGCGTAGGCACCCGCCTGCAGTACCAGGGATACCGCTTCCGGTATCGTCATGAAATAGCGGATGATATTAGGATCTGTCACCGTAACAGGACCGCCTTCCGCGATCTGTTTCTTGAACAGGGGAATGACACTGCCGTTACTGCCCAGTACGTTACCGAAACGCACTGCCACGAAATTCGTCTGTGACTTACGATTCATCATCTGGATCACCATCTCGCACATTCTCTTGGAGGCACCCATGACATTGGTGGGATTCACCGCTTTATCTGTGGAGATCAGCACGAACTTCTCCACACCATATTTATCTGCTGCCTGTGCGGTACGATAGGTGCCGAAGACGTTGTTCTTGATCGCCTCATTGGGGCTGACTTCCATGAGGGGCACATGTTTATGGGCTGCCGCATGGTAGACGATGTTCGGACGATATCTGCGGAAGATATCCTCGATTCGCTCCGTATTACGTACAGAAGCGATCAACACCACCAGATCCAGTGTCGGATACTTGCGGATCAGTTCCTGCTGGATTTCATAGGCATTATTCTCATAAATATCTACTATGATCAGTTGTTTCGGCTGGTGTCCGGCAATCTGCCTGCACAGCTCGCTTCCGATGGACCCGCCGCCACCGGTGACCAGTACGACCTTATCCTTCACATAGTTCAGGACTTCTTCCGTATTGATCTCTATCGGATCTCTTCCTAAGAGGTCTTCGATCTCCACCTCTTTTAATTTTGCCACAGAGACATCTCCGTTGATCAGCTGATACATTCCCGGAAGAGTTTGCATCTTACAGCCGGTCTCTTTACAGATATCCAGGATTTCTTTTTTCACATGGGTATTGGCAGAGGGAATGGCGAAGATGATCTCATCCACATTGTACTGTCCTACGGCGTCTGCGATCTTGTCTCTGCCACCGACGATAGGCACGCCCCGGAGGAATTTACCATGACAGCCGGGGTTATCATCGATAATGCATTTGGGATTGAGGTTCAGATAGCTGCTGGTTTCGATTTCTTTTAAGATGGCATTGGCTGCTGCACCCGCGCCGATGAGCATGACATTGCTGCCGTCCTTTTTCGTCTTTAGTTCCGATCTCTTGGAATTGATCAGGCGTAAGATTCGATAGCTGAACCGGATCACTGTAGTCAATCCAAACAGTAAGAACCAATAAATTACATAATAGCTACGGGGCATCTTCTGATTCAGGATATGGCACAGGATCATCTGTGCTATGCTGGCACAGGTGGTAGCGAATACAATATTCAGCAGTTCCGTCGCGCTGGCATAGCGCCATACACTTTTGTACAGCTTCCACAATGCGAAGAAGAGCAATGTCAGTATGATATTGTAGACAATAATATTTTCAAATTTGATAAGGTATTCCTGAGGGATTCCCTCAAAACTGAAATCAAAACGAATGTATAATGCGGCAAAGGATGCCACAACGATAGACATAATATCTAACAGGATCAGCGCAAGGATTCTATTGATTGGTATTTTCAAGAAATTCTGCTTCATCTTCTTACTTCCCTCTCGGCACATATAAAAATAGTCATAATTCATTTTATTGTACCACGTAGGGAAGTAAAAAGCAATTTTCACATAATAATCTACAAAAAATTAAGATTTCGATCGGTCTTTTACCACATAAAACCGGTCATAGATAGAAGTGATCTCATACTTCTCCGGATCGAACAGTTCTCTCTGCCCGGGATCCACGATATACACTACCCGCTCTCCGGACGCCTCATTGGCCGCTACGGTCTCTGCCGTGACATTTTCATAGTGGTAGCGTTCTTTATACGGGAGGAGTTCCACGCCGTCCTGTATGTTGCTGATGCCCTGATAGTAATGCGCATCGATCCGGTGGGTGTACATAGTCAGGATCTCGCCTAAGGCAGCGCCGGCATCGATTCCCTGGGGATCCGGATAGATGTAATAGGCATCGCAATCGATGGTATGTGCGTAGTTCAGCGCCTGTATGTAGGGATCGTAGTAGTAGATCCGGCTGAGTTCTCCCCAGCTGCCAAAATACATCTGTGCCATCATCAGTGCCATCACACCGTAGGCCGCTACAATAGGCACGGACAGGAGGTGCACCTTCCGGATGCAGCGTGCGATACCGATGCCCCCGATGATCAGGACCGGATAGAATATGATATTGATACGGTTCACTGTCACATTTTTGGTAAGGATGCCTACCCACAGTCCCATGCCCAGCCATGCTAACAGTGCGACATAGGGGTAACGTTCCTTTTTTTCCATTCCCCGGAGTCTGCGGAGGATGCTGACCAGTCCGATGACAAAGAACAGATCCGTGATATAGTACACCGGACCGAATCTCACCATGGTGTTGGTCACGCTCTTGTCCCCGGAGCCCCAGGTGGTGGTAAAGGTCCAGACGATATTCTCCCACAGCTGTTTCCAGGAGAAGTTAGCGAACAGAATATCATTGCCGCGGTTGCTGGAGAGGAACGACGGGATCGTAAAAAGCGGTGTCTCGATTCCGGGCTTTCCCAGCAGGGTAAGCAGCATAGATAAAAATTCCGGCAGCACGATCACCAGGTACAGCACAAAGCAGGCTGCCAGCTCCTTCCAATTCACTGCCTGTTGCCGCAGAAGATAAATAGCTACCACCAGTAAAAACAGCGGTACCGAATAGTCCGCAATTCCGTAGGCATAGGAGCACAGTCCGAACATCACCATGGAAAGGTACAGCAGCGGTTTCTTTTTTAGTCCGGCGATCAGCAGTACTACCGCGATCAGAAACACATGGGGGAACAGGTTACAGTCAAAAGACCACCGGCTCTGCATATAATGCCAGGGGCTGATGATCCCCAGGATCAGCACGATCATGCCGGTCCATTTGCCGGCCAGCTGTCTGCCGAAGAGGTACAGTGCCAGCAGTCCCAGGCAGCTGATCACCAGCATTGGCAGTCTCGTGGATACCGTGGAGAATCCCAGGATCTTAATAAACGGGATCATACAGTAGGACAGTAATACGCTCATCTGGCTGCTGACCCACGCCGTAAAATGCACCGGATACCGCATTCCGTAACGGTCTGTACCGTAGTCCGCCAGTGCTTTGGCATCCACTGCAGCCATGGCTTCGTCCTGATGTACGCCGATGGGCGGCGCTCCGAAATGGTATGCCCGGATGACGATAGCCGCCAATAGGAGCAATGCCACCAGCAGCAGCTCTATTTTTTTCGATTCCAATATCTTCTGTTTCCATGGATATTTCAATGAATATTTCAATGAATGAATCCTCCTCATTCCAAATGTTTCACTTTTCTGTGCAGCACCCTTCAATATGTATCTTTTTATCCACTATTTTCCGGGCTGCCTCTGAACAGTCCAATGTGATCTATCGCATGCGCTGGACTACAACAGATCCGGTGTCCACTCCATATCCACGTCACTTCCGCCGCTGCTGCCGCTGTCTCCTCCGGTGCTTCCACTGTCACTGCTGCCGCCGGAGCTGCTGTTGTCATTGCTCTGCGCCGGTGCTGGGGTTGCTGCCGGTACCGGAGTTGCAGTGGGTGCCGGAGTTGCAGAAGGTTTGGTGGTACCGGGTTTTGGGGTGGACGGCTTTGTCATAGGCTTCGGGGTTGCCGCGGGCTTCTGAATCGTTCCGGAATTTTTGTTGCCGCCAGCTGTTCCGGTGGTATTGCCTCCGGTAATGCTCTGCCCGGCATTTCCGTCTGTTGTATCGCCTCCGGTAGTTCCCGCTGTGTCTCCGAGTGCTGCCGTATCATGGTTCTCTTCGTATGCTGCAAAAGGATCCTGTTTTGCCATCTCTTTCACATTACCTGCGCTGACCCAGTATTTTCCGTCGAACCACTGGATTTCTCCGTCAAAGATGCGGATCTGGGGTTTTTCAGTGCCTGTCTCTCCTGTGCTTCCTGTTCCGTCGTCATCCGTTGCCATAGTCTCCGGCACCTCATAGGAGGTATATTCCGGCCGGGTCTCCAATCCGATCAGCTCCCCGCCAAATCGATAATCCGCCACGGAAGTCTCCGCACCGGTTCCCTGCCAAAGGCAGTTCTCGCCGGTCGCATCATAAGCGTAGAGAATCAGATCCGTATCATCTGTTCCTTCCAGCAGTTTTTTCCGGATTTCCTCGGAGGGTTGTTCTACCAACGCCTTTCCCTCGGAATCAAAACTGCCGGTATAAGTAATATATTCCATGCCTTCCCGGTTGTTCCAGAGAGAAAATGCATCCAGTCCGCCCTCTCCGGCATGTACGTCACAGGTGTAGTCACCGGTGAGCACACCCTTCTGCATGGTACCCTGTTCATGGGTAATGCTGCCGGTAGCGCAGTCCACGCTCCAGGACTCAAAAGTACCGTTCCAGGCACCCATGTCTGCCGGGGTGGCAGCCCGAGGGGTGGCGGTGTCCTGAATGTCCGCCGTCTCAGCTGTTGTATCGGTTCCCGCAGTCGAAGTCGGATCCTCTGCCCCTGCCACCGTGGAAGTCACGGTCACCAGGCGGATGATGGTTCCTTCCTGACTCAGGAAGCGTTTTGTCTCACTTCCGGTATACCACACTTTGGAAAAACGCTGTCCCTCGCCGGTATATCCCACCTGCGCATAGAATAGCGGCTGTGCATCCCGCTCCAGATAGTAGCTGCGCTGTCCTTCCTTCAGTTTGGGCATCATGGTGGAGAACCAGTCGCCGCTGTCGATGAGATTCACGCTTTCGTCCAGATATTCCGGCAGTTCCAGATCATTTAACATTTCCTGTGCACGGCTGCGGATCTCTTCCGTCTCTTCCTCCAGATTTACACTGAGGCCCTGCAATGTGGAAAATGCATCCGCATCTTCGTAAAGCCGGTAATCCTGTTCCAGCATATCCCGTTGCTTGCGGATATCGCCTGCTCTGCTATAGGCATCTGCCAGTGCGAGGTAATCTGCTCCGGTGAATTCTCCTTTATTATATTTGGTTTCCAGATTAAGGATCTCCAGCTCCAGTTCGGACAGCATCGGCTGTGCTTCCACCGGGGTCACCACATCCTCTACTTCCCCACCGTTGCCGTCTCCGCAGGCCGTCAGGGAAATGACGAGTACCGTGCTTATGGCCAGTGCCATGAATTTTGTTGCTTTTCTTTTCATCTTTTTGTCCTGTCTGTTTTTATCAAATTCTATGATCGTTCTCCGATGGCCGACAGCCGGCAGACTGTTACTGTGCATCGCTGATCAGCTTCCGCAGAAAAGTATCTGCGGCGGATCCCGGCTGGTAAGTTCCCATGTTCAGAACCATTTCCGCCAGTGCATAAATGCTTCGGGCCTGTACCGGTCCGTAGATTGTAATGTCTCTGCCGTCCTTGTTCAGTATTATGTATCCGCGGAACGCATATTCCACCTTGTACTGGCTGGAGGGAAGTCCCACCAGCACGGAAGTATAACGGTATCTTCCGCTCACAGTCTCGTAAATGCTGTCCTGATGGGAACCGTCAGCGTTCGTGCCATAGGCCAGTCCACTGATGACTTTTTCACCACCCTTGATCATGGGATAGGAGGCACGGTTGGCATTGTTCATGACCAGCGTTCCATATTCCTTCAGGGAATAGCCGTTTACACCGCCGTTCAGTAATCTGGCTCTGAGGTCGGTACTGATACCGGTCTTAAAACGAATTCCCGCTTTTCCGGTGATACGGATGGAAAATCCGTGGTAGGTCAGCAGATCTGTCAGCTCCGGCTGTTCCGTCGCCACATAGGCATTGTTACGGTATTCCATGGTCCAGACATACATGCCGATAGGCGCACCGTTGGCATTATAACGATAGACCACTGCTGCCTGTGCATTTCCGTCCGGAAGGGTAACGATGCGGCGGTTATTCCGCACCTGCGGAGTATAGGCGACACCGTCCACATAGATCGCGGCAGCATCATATCCCGACGGCACCTGCAATACCACGTTGGTAGACGAAGTCGGCATCGGGCAGGGGCTTGCCGGCATATTTTCGTAGACCGGGATCTTGAATACAAAGGTATTCTCCAGTGCTCCGGCACTCTCATACAGTTTTTTGATGCTCAGGGCTTCCGTGGTGGGCGCTGAGATGTTCTGCATATACTGGTGGGTATATATCGGGTTGCTGGCTGTGGGGGATACGTTGAATTTCTGTAAATATAAGGTATCCTGGCCCTTCCGTATGTAATTCGCGGAGATTACTTCCGCTCCTCCCAGAATGGAATAGTAGGCTCCCTTCCAGTTATTATTTTTGGCATAATTCAATCCATTGATGATCACCTGTTCGTTGGTGCTTCCGGAGGCCCCCACATTGAAATAATTATAATACCCTTCATAGCCGGGATAAATACCGGAAATCAGTGGTGATGTGCCCTGTCCCTGTTCCTGCAGCACTCTGGCTGCCAGATGGAACGGACTGACCTGACGGTTCTCCTCCGCACCGATGGTCCAGAAAATATGATAGAACTTCATATCCGTTCCGGGCGCGTTCTGACTGCTGTTCATAAAAGTTCCCTCAAGGAAATTTTTAACAGCTTCCTCTGTGTGGTAGCTTTCATTGTACGTCAGCTGTTCAAACTGGAAAATAGCGTTTTCCTGTAACGCATTTCTCGGATCCATATACAACTTCAGTACATCCTCCGATGCAAAATACCAGTTAGGACTGTGCTGTCCTTCCTTGCAATAGTCCCCGTAGCTCTTATAGACCAGACTTTTTCCGCCCTGTAATTCATTGTTTACCACCGTCTGGAAATCCAGTCCCGTATTCTGCCGCACAAAAGTCCAGTTGGGATGCTGCTGTTTCAACGCCTGCAATGCCGGGCGGTAGCTCTCCGGGAACTCTTCGATATCCGCATAGACGCCCGTGGCATTTTCCTCTGCCAGCATCACTTCCGCTCCTGGATTCATGCCATACAGTTCTTCCCATTCCAGAAAACGTTCGTCGGAGCATGCCAGATGATCTCTGGGGATGTATCCTACATAGGTCTTACCGCTGATCTCCGCGGACACTTTTTCCCAGACCTGATAGTCCTCATCCACGGCCACATCCAGGATCTCCACCATCTGTCCGCTGGTTGCGGTGCCTGCGATTGCACTGCTGTTATCCGCTTCCGAGCGGATCGGCAGCTCATCACACAGATAGACCAGTGCCATAATTTCCCGTTCTTCCACGATCTTCTGCAATGCTTCCCCGGCCTCGTCGATCCATGCCTGATCTTCCTCGTCCAGTGCATGGGTCCGGTAGGTATTGCCCTCGTAGGTAAATATGAATGCCGCCAGGAGAATGGCTCCCAGAAATGCTAATTTTCTTTTCATGAAACTCAATTCTTTCTTTGAATATGTGCTCTTCATATGTGCTTCAGTTTCTTGTGCAGCACCCGGATCCCCTTCGGTGCTATGGCGAACAGTGTATGATAACACTTATTCTTTTTTGTAAGGTAAGGGTTTCTCATAGCGCGCCACCATCCCTTCCGCAGGCTCTTCACGACGCTGCGGTAGAACGCATTGTCCCCGGTCATCTGTGCTATGGGAATATGCAGCATGTAGTCAAGTCTCTGGAAGACACCGAACCGGAAGGCGATCTCCGTCAGCTCCGGGTATCTCGCCTCCACCAGCCGCAGTACCATATCCGCGTTATCGATGTTGTCCGTGAACACTCTGGAGAAGCGGTTTTTATCTCTGGTGTTGCTGTCCGGACGGTAAAATACGTGATAAGTCTGACCCGGAATGCACGCGATCCCGGGAACGATGTTCTCCTCATCCGTCAGCAGCTTCACCAGCAGGTGGAAATCCTCGTTCAGCGCTCCCACCGGGAATTTTCCCTTTGTAAACAGATCCTTTTGCAACAGCTTGGTACAGAAGGAGCAGTCTCCCCGGTGCATCAGCAGCTCTTTTAAGAAATCCTCTGCCGGGATCACCTGTTCTTCGGATACCGGCTCACAGATGTTCGGCAGGATGTTGCCGTCCTGATCGATCTCATCCCTGCCTGCCTGGGCAATGGGCATATGTGTAGTCGCGATCGCCCGGTACAGGCGCTCGTACATATCGGCATCCACATAGTCATCACTGTCCACGAATCCCACGTATGCTCCGGCGGCCTGCGTCAGTCCGAAGTTCCTCGCGGAAGAGGGGCCTCCGTTCTCCTTGTGAAAAACGCGGATACGCGGGTCATTTTCCGCCAGCCGGTCGCACAGCGCCGGGGTGTCATCGGTGGAGCCGTCGTCGATCAACAGGATCTCCAGCTCCGGATAGGTCTGCTTCTGCAGGCTCTCCACGCAGCGGGGCAGATAAGGTATGATATTGTACACCGGCACGATCACACTGATCAGCGGCTGGTTGGTCTCATTACTGTTCACGTTCTGTCCTCTTTATTTCTTTCCGTTAAATATCGATACATCCTTCGCTCCGGGATCACCGGGGCAGGGGAGCAGGGACCGTCTGTCCACAGTGCCGGGACGGGCGGAGCCGGAAGGCATTGATCGCCTGCGCACAGGGCTGGCTCTGCTGGTCCTGTGCCAGGATCACCGCCTAGGAATCCCATCTCACGACACAGTCTGACCAGTCTCTCCGCGGCGGTCCGTGCATTCCATTCCGTCCGGACGGTCTGCTGCGCCGCTTCTCCCAGTCTGCGGCACTCTGCCGGATCCTGCAGCAGCTCTGCAACATATTCCTGCAGCTGCTGTTCACAGCCGTCGTGATAGAGGATCCCGTTTTCCCTCTGTCGGATCATCCAGGGAGCCGCTCCGATCATATGATCCGCCACGACGGCGCAGCCGCTGTTCATGGCTTCGTTTACTACGGCTCCCCAGCCTTCCTTCCGGTCACTGGTGACGAGGTAGATCTCCGATTCCTCCATGGCTGCCCGGACCTCCTCCGGGCTCCGGAAGCCTGCGAAGGTGATCTTATCCGTCACGCCAAGCTCTTCTGCCAGGCTGTGTACTTCTTCCTCCAGTTCTCCTCCGCCGATCATCGTAATGTGAAAAGGAAGCTCTTTCAGATGTTCTTTCAGATAAGCGGCTGTCTTCACTACCAGCTCCGGATGTTTCCAGTCGATCATCCGCGCCGCCCACAGGATGCTTCCTTTTTTCTTGCGTGAAAACGGTTCCCCCGGCGCATACTCTCTGGTCTCGGGGAAATACCCGAACCGTAGCATTTTCTCCGGATAGGCATGAATGATCCCCAGGTCGCAGGGCACATAGGCTCCGGCACACAGGAAGTACACCGGTGCCTTGCGGTATCTGGTGTGGTCTTTATACTTTTGCAGCAGTCCTCTGGGCGAGATAGCTTTCCATTGTCCTTCTTTATACAGCCGCTCGTTGTAGCGGAAGATAGGTTTTCCCGCCGCCAGGCGTTCCCGGATGTAGCTCTCGTCATCGCATCCACCGAAGATCACCACGTCAGCTGTCAGCAGCAGGTTCTGCCATTCCAGGCCGCCCGTAGTCGTACCGTCCGGCTGAACATAGCGCACGTACGGTCTCTCCTCGGCCTGCCACCCCATCTTCACGCGTTCCTCTTCCATGGGCTGGGTCTGCAGAAAGCAGAAGCTTCCCTCCAGGAGTTCATACAATGCATCGCAGAAGGACAGCTGATGGTGATTAAAATAATTAGAAACGAATACCACCTGCATTCTCAGCCCTGCCTTTCCGCTATCTTTGCATAGATTTCCTGCAATTTTGCAAAATTTTTCTCTTTATCGTGGGTTTTTCTTGCATGTTCTCTTGCATTTTTAGAGTATTCCAGCATTTTCTCCGGGGAACTCCACATTTCGATAATGGATTTTTCCATGGATATTACAATATTTTCCAATTCTGTTGTTTTTAATTCTTTTGAATTGCACGTGTTATTTTTGTTTTTAGCCGTATCTGACGTATTTCTGTTGGTTTCAGCCGTTTCTGTCAGCCGGTGTCCTTCACACCACAGGCCGTCCCTTCCGCCGTCGAAGAGACTGGGGATCCCGCCCACCTCGGTGCTGACACAGGGCACTCCCAACAGCATGGCTTCGCCCAGGGAGTTCGGCGAATTTTCCAGGGAAGAACAGCACAGGAACAGATGACTTCGGAGGAATCGTTCCCGCATCTGTTGTTCTGTCAGTTTCCCTGTGAAATGCACGCAGTCTTCCAGCTGCCCCTCCCGGATCAGATCCCGGAGATACTGTCCGTAGGCGGAGATCTTCAGCTTCTGCTTCAGCGTGTGGTATGCCGTCAGATCATTTCCCGCCACATACACCTGCACATCGGGGAATTTCCTGCGGATCCCGGGCAATGCTTTTAGGAGATAATGCAGGCCCTTCAGCGGATAATCTCCCTGACTGACGAAGATGCTGTGGGGTTCACAGTGCTCCGGATCCCAGCTGCCTTCATAGAAGGAAGCGCGCAGGGTCTCATTCATAGGATAATACTGTGCTCCGGGATTCCACCCGGTGGTCACCTCCCGGTCCCATGCCGTCCTGCCGGTGATATTTCCCGCCAGACCGATGGCTTCTCTCTCCATCACACCTCTGCGGACGAATTTCTCCTGCTGGCTGCGCAGGCTGTCCCGTTTCACCAGATCCCGGAAGGTCACTTTGCGCGTCACACGCTCCGGGAGATCGGCGAAATAGGCTTCCGCACAGAGGCTGCAGATGCCCTGGATCCCCAAAAGGATCCTCTCCGGATGCGGATAGACACGGCAGACCGCCAGCGTATGGGGATATTCCGTACCAAAGCAGTGGATCACATCCGGATCATAATCTTCCATGATCTTACGCAGTTCTTCTTCCAGCTCCGGCTGGTAACGGTCCGGATGCACGGTATCCTCATGGAAGCCGTAGCATCTGACGAGATATCCACCGCCCCCCTCCGGAGCAGATGCAGCTTCCGTAGCAGAAGTGGCTTCCGCGACACAGGCAGGGTGTTCCCCCTGCACCCGGACTACAAAACTCTGTGGGATCTCTTCCCCCGCGGGAACCGGGAACGCCACTGCCAGCGTCATGCCGATGTCTTCCCGGTCCACGATCTGCGACAGCAGTCCGGACAGCCAGCCTTCCTTATTGGAAGCTTCTCTATGCAATGCCTCGGCGATCACCGGGAGCATGATATTGCAGACCCACAGTACTCTCATAAATCATATCCTCTTTTAATTAAATATCCAATTCAGGTAAGGTAGCAATCTGATCTCCACATTGTACATGCCACGTAGCAGCATTACGAAATACAACAGATATGCCGCGATGACTCCGACAATGCACAGGTTGCGGAACCACCCCTTTTTCGCACTCCATAGCACGCCCGGGATCAGGAAGATCTGGGACTGGATCAGGTAATAGGCCACACGGGATACCTCCGGGATGAAGGAGCCGCAGGTATAGAGCACCAGTCCCGCCAGGTTCAGATAGAAATAGTAACGGTTCCTGCGATCATCCCGGATACTGTCCTTCCAGTAGATCAGGCACAGGATTAGCACCGCCAGGCATTTTCCGATATTCACGTAGGACAACTGGCCGTTGTCGAACATGGAATCCTTATAATAGGGATAAAACTTAAAAATAAGATTCCGATAAAAGCCCTGTCCGAAGATCAGGGATAAGATCAGCAGGATCCCGACCGCGTAGTGCCATTTTTTCAGTCGTACCCGCGACAGCAGATCTGCTGCGATATAGGCCGGAATGATCAGCAGCACCGATTTATGGATCGTACATCCCAGCAGCACCCATAGAATGAACTTGCCGTACTCGCCCCGCAGTACATATTTCTGCGCATACATGGCCAATGCCAGTGCAAAATAATACCGCACGGAATTCATGCTGTTAAAATAGAAGCCCTGGGTCAGCAGTAAAAACAGGGACACTACGTACCAGTCTGCCTGATCATGCAGTGCTTTCAGGAAGAAAAACACCGTGACCAGCGAAAAAAATCCGAAGATCGGCAGATAGGAGCCCTCGCCGAAGATCCAGTGGAACAGCTTCACCAGCCCGACAAAGCCTTTTTCATAGGACACATGGCGTCCCTGATCGATCAGCTGGAATTTCAGCCAATAGACCCAGTAGTCACCACCCACCGCAATACGGCAGGCCGAGACTCCCGCCAGGAGGCAGAATACGGCGGTCTCCGCCACCAGGTTCCTCGCCTGCTGACGATCGTACCCCACCGGCGCTCCAGACATCCGCCTGCCCGACAGGTATCCTGCCGTATAGGCGCTGTTGCGCACGCAGAAGCCGAATCCCACCGTTACGAGTGTTAATACAATATATACCAGTGCACTTTTTTCCATGTGGGACCCCCTTCCTGCCTACGATGTCTGTCTTAATTTCCGGCGTGTTTTCTCGCGATGTCCGTCGCGGTTCGCGCGTATTCTCCTGCGATGTCTGCAGCGGTTCAGGCTCAGCTGCGCTTTCCTGCTTCCCGGATGCCGTCCCGCATCCAATGCTTCGCCTGTTTTATTGTCACTTCACTGCACAATGTCCCCTTATGGGCATACAAAAACCGCAGTGCCAGCGGTCCTGCCAACCATCCGTACAGATAATGATACAGTACACCACGGTCATGGAAAAATTTCTCATTGTAGCCATGGAACCAGGTGGAGTCTCCCGCTTCCTCTCTGCCGATGGTCACGGGCGCGGTATAGACCTTATAGCCTTTTTGGATGAATTCTGTCAGGAACAGGCTGTCCTCTCCATTACTGTATTTCGCTCCGCCGCCGAACAGTAGGGAGAAGGTGCTCCCGGATGCCAGCAGGCTGTCCCTGCGTACCGCAAAGCTCACCGCTCCGTACCGGCCGCAATTGTACCAGTGCACTCGTTTCCGCTCCGTGATGTGGTAGGTGCGCCGGGATTCCTCAACTTCGATATTGAAAATGATCATGTCTGCCTGCGGATTTTTCTCAAATTCTGCCAGGATCGCCGTTTCATATCCGTCCTCATACACAATATCTGCATCCGAAAAAAGGCAGATATCTCCTTCTGCCCGCAAAATAGCCTCATTCCGGCTCCTTCCGATGCCCCGGTCCGGGAAACTGTAGAAGCGGATGATTCGTGCCTCTCCGTTTTCCTGGGATATCTGCATTTCTTCCTGCCCGAATCTATCGCATTGGTTGATGATCACCGCATCGGACTGCAGGTTCATATGTTGTACGGTTTCACGAAGAGAAGCGTTCATTACCGATGCCAGTACTTCTACCTTCATGCCTGCTCTCCTTCTGCCTGGGTAGTCTTTGTATGTTCCATTTCTGTATTTCTCGTATTCATATCGTTATCTGCTGTATCGGAACCAATCATAGGGAGAAAATAATAGCTTCGGATCAGGGTCTCATCCGCATTCCATAAAAAGGCTCCGTCCACCTTACAGTCCTGTGCGGTCAGATACTCCAGCACAGCCTCCAGCCGTTTACCCACCGTTGCTCCGGCCGGCACTGCCAGCAGGACCACATCCGCCTCCCGCAGAGTCTCTGCGCTCTCAGGGCATAGCAGCGGACTGGGAACTGCGATCCATTCTCTGTCGATGGGCTGCACTCTGCCGCTGGTCTGCTCTCTACCGGCGGGCTGCAGCTTGCGCAGTCTGTCCACGGTCTCCTGTGGATCTGCCTCCGGCAGGGCACCGCAGACGGCTATTTTATGAGCATTTGTTTTCTCCAGCAGATATTTCACATTTTCCGCAAATCCCGTACTTTCCACTGTACCCAGACTGTGTAATCCATACCGTCTGCGGAGAGTGGCCGGGAGCCAGATGCTGTCCCGGGACAGCTCCCATAACAGGAAGATCACCACTACGAAAAACAAGGACAGCACCGCCGCCAGGATCACGGCCCGTACCGGACGCACATCCGGCACCACTGCCTCTGCGAGGTCTCCATGATCCAGCACTTTGATCCGCGTGATCTCCGGCATACTCTCTGCGAACTCCCCGCACATGGTCTCTTCCGCGGCATGGGCCAGCGCAATGCTCTCCCCGGGATCCTGTGTCGTAGCCTTCGTCACCGGAATACTGAAATCGGAAGGCAAGGCAGCCGACAAAGCTTTGATCCAGCGGTCTCTGCCCTGTTCCAGCACTGCCGCAGCACCGGTCTCTCCGCGCTCTGCCGCTTCCTGCAGATGAGTCTCCACACCATCCAGAAATTCTCCCGTGTGGAGCAGGCTGTTCCAGGTGGCTTCGTTGATATAGTAAGCACCGGCCGCATTGGGGTTCTCGACATATTCTACCTTATAAGTGGAAGAAGCCGCATACCCGGGATCGGGCTGCAGCAACACATTTTTGACATAATAACCGCCGCCGAACAGTACTGTACCCAGTATCGTCAGCGCCAGTATTTCCCATAGATTACGGCCCAGCCGCAAGAGCAGCAGCCGCAGATTGAAGGGTTCCTTACCATAGCTTGCTTCCATGAGGCTTCCTCCCATATTGTCATATTGTCATATTCTCACACGTTCAGATCAGTTATCGTCTTTTTCCGCACGGCCGTCGTACTCTGCCTTGAAGGCCGTCACCTGTTCGCTCTCGACACCCTCCGTGCTGTCCGGCCAGAACAGTACTTTCAGTGTCAGAAGCATCAGCTTCAGATCGAGCCATACAGAATAATTTTCGATATATGTTAAATCCAGCTTTAACTTATCATACGGAGAGGTGTTGTATTTTCCATATACCTGGGCGAATCCAGCCAGTCCCGCCTTCACCTTCATACGGAAGGCGAACTCCGGCATGACTTCGGTATACTGGGCAATGATCTCCGGACGTTCCGGTCTGGGACCGATGAAGGACATATCTCCCCGCAGGATGTTGATCAGCTGGGGCAGCTCGTCCAGACGGCATTTGCGGATCACTTTTCCGATCGGAGTGATGCGGTCGTCATTTTTCTGTGCCAGGCGGGCTACGCCGTCCTTCTCCGCATCGGTGCGCATGCTGCGGAACTTCATGATATAGAACTCTCTCTGGCCGATGGTACAGCGCACCTGCTTGTACAATACCGGGCCGCCGTCATACAGCTTGATCGCCAGTGCCGTCAGGAGCATCAGCGGAGAGGTGATCACCAACAGGATCAGGGAGCAGACCACGTCGATGGAGCGCTTGATGAACCGCTGCTCCATGCTGAGGGAATACTCTCTGGTCAGCAGGATCGGCGTATCAAATACATGTAATTCCTCGGATCCCACTAAAATAACATCTGATATTTTAGGCATTACATACACACGGATGGACTGCGAATAGCAGAATTTCAATATAGTGTTGCGGTCCTTCTCATTAATATCCCAGATCACGACGGCGTTGATCTCACCGTTCTGATACTCACTCAGGATCTCTTTGCAGAGTTCTGCCGCGCCTTTTTTGATATGCTCATATTTCGTGATCTTGTATTTATCCTTACGGCTTTCGAACTTTTTACAGATGTCCGCGATGGGACGATCCCCATGGATCAGCAAGAGTTCTCTGGGCGGGAACGCCGTACGATAGATTTTATTCGCAATATTGGCATAGATGATCACTGCCACGATCTGCAGCACTACCATGAGCAGGAACATATCCGGCGGGAACACGCTACGCGCCATCATACACAGCTCGGCATAGATCAGTACATCCGCCATCAGTGTTGCAAACACCTGGGAAAATATGATCTCCGTATTTTTCATATAACCCAGACGCATTCCACCGTAGGTCACGGAGAAAAAGATCAGGATCACGCTGTAGATGCCGTTCTCCAGCAGGAAGCCGCGGTACCAGATCTTCTGCAGCGGGTCTACCAGTTGGAACTGGAAGTGGAACTGCCACATGTAGGCAAACAGGGCAATTTCCAGGAACAGGCAGATCGCCGACAGTCCTATATTGATCAAGCGCTTGAAGGATTCCCTCCTGCGCAATCTGTTCACATAATAATTACCGTTTGTATTCAACACAAACTCCTCCTATATTCTGCGCTTCACCGCACGTACTGCCCAGAAGCAGAAATGCCAGGCGCTACTCGGCACAGACATTCCCTCTGCCTTACGATACAGATTCCAGATCCTGCGCAGAGCTTCTATCTTGTTGGAAGACAGGGATTTCCCCGCTCTCCGATATTTTACCAAATTTTCATCCAAACCACAAGCTACAGTACCCCCGCGCAGTATTCTCCACCATAACGCGGTATCCTCACTCTTGATCTGCGGCATCTGCAGCTCTTCTTTTGACAGCTGTTCCATGTCGAACATTACTGTGCTGGTGAAGATCGTGGTATTTTTCAAGGCTTCCTTATAATTTATGGTCGTCGGTACATGGACTATTTTCCCCGTTCCTATGCCGTTCTCGTCGGCGAATTCATATCCTGTGAACACAAAAGCAGCCTTCTGCTCCTTCATAAAAGCAAGCTCCCGCTCCAGCTTCTCCGGTACCCACAGATCGTCCGCATCCAGATAAGCCAGGTAACGCCCCTTTGCCTCATTCACTCCCAGGTTCCGCGCCCTGGCGGCTCCCAGATTCGTGGGATGGGTCAGCAGCCGGATCCGTCGTTCTCCGGTCCGCCGGATATATTCTTCGATAATCTGTCTGCTGTGGTCCGGACCGCAGTCTTCTATTAACAGCAGCTCCCAGTTCGTATAGGTCTGGGCCCGCACACAGTCAAGTGTCTCTTCGATATAGTTTTCCGCCCGGTATACCGGTACCACTATACTGATCAAATCCTGTTCCATATTGCAATCCTTCTGTTATCTGAATTCTGAGTCGGGGGGGTATCCGATTTCTATCTGATTTCTATCCGATTTCTATCAGGTAATATCCTGCTGTGGTCTTCAGCTCTGTGTCTGTCCCCAGGGTCTCCTGCAATTTTTCCACGGTATCCTCCGGCAGATCCCCCGGCAGTAAAATGTAGTCTACTCCTGCGGCCGCCGCACTGTCAAGGCAGGTTCTGAAATCAATGGTCCGCTCACCGGTATTTTCCTCCGTGCGGACATACTCCGGCTCACCGGTCTCCTCCAGATGGTTCATCCACAGATACAGGTCCTCCTGCCATGTCTCGTAGGTGTCGTACGAATAGCTTCCCAGCGCGGCATCCCAGATGCTTCTCCCATACACGGGATGGATATCGGCACTGTATGCCCTGGCCGCCGCCAGGATCTCCTTCGGAGCCCATAGGCTATATTCCGGCTCTCCGCTCTCTTCCAGGTGATATTCCGACAGCTGCCCAAGCACCTCCCGGGGCTGTTCCACCTGTGTCAGCTGTGAACCGGTCCGGTCCGATACCGGATTCCCGCTCAGGATCACAATTCCCGCCAGGAGCAATGTAGCTGCCACATTCCGGATACTTTTTTCTCTCCACAGGGTATACAGGAACTCTGTACATGCCCAGGCGATCAGTGCTGTCTGGGGCACTGCTGCCCAGATCCATACATAGGAATAAAACGCGGTCTGGTATTTCATCAGGATCACCGCTGTCACCGGGCAGATGCAGGCCAGCGTGATCAGCACCGCATATAAATAGAACAGCGGCTGCTTCCCACCGTTCCTTGCTGCTTTGCTTTTCCACAGGCAATACCCCAGATAGAGGATAGCTGCCAGCAGCAATGCTGCATATTTCCCATGCTGCGTATAATCGAGCCATCCGTTCGTAGCGGACTTCAGAAGTGTCATCATTCTGCGTCCTCCTCTCCCGGTGCTGTCTTCACAGCCTGTGTTTTCTTATGATCGTTGCGGCTGCACATTGTCCACAGCCACCGTAATGCCACCCATGCCACCGTCACGAGCAGGCACACTCCCGCGCCGTACAGTGTCCAGACCATACAGGCTTCCGCCAGGATACAGAGCACCGCACCGAGATATTTTCTCTCGAACAGGCATGAAAACAGATAGGGAAGCAGCACCGCCGCACGGATCGTCACTCCCCGGAAACCTCCGTAGAAAATATCAAATCCGTCCACGCCGGGCATGTAAGTCCCCGCACAGAACAGTATTCCCACTATGATCAGGAAGATATTGCATTTTTCTCTATTATGATCAAAAAGCACAGCACCCAGCCTGCCGTAAGCCAGGTATCCCATACATAAAGTCAGGCAGGGGATCAGCCGGTATACTACCGTTTCAGGGGCCATACCGCTCCAGCGGCTGATGGTTCCGTACAGAGTAGGCAGGCACAGCAGCTTCAGACGGAAAGACATGCCCTGTGTATACGGTTCCCCCGTGAGGGGATCCACCGTATAGATGCTGTTCTCCTTCAGGAAGGTATTGACGGTCTCCAGCGTCATATCGCCGTCCGTCCACACACGTCCTCCCGTAAGGATCCATAGCACCTGCAGCAGAATGAAAAATACAAGTACTACTGTCAAAATCTGTTGTCTTCCGCTCGTTTTGCTGTTCTCCGGTGCCGGTTTTCCGATAATGCTGTTTTTATGTGCGATCAGACCGGACAAGATCAATACAAGCACCGCTGCGGCGATCTCCGCCAGCAGCAGCTCCGTTACAGCCAAAAAAGACCACCCCAGCAGGCAGCCCGCCAAATGGGCGACTTCCGTCAGCCCGATGATGATCAGACAGCCTCTGATCAGTAAATCCGATATCCGAAAAGTCATGTTTTCTCCCGGTGCCCGCTCCGTGGATCCGGGCAGGCTCTCTATTGCTCTGAATCGTTATCATCTTACCATATTTATCGGGACTTGACAAATATTACGTGGCACGCATGAAAAAGCATAAAAAAGCCGCATACCGTAAATCTCTTCCGGCATGCGGCCCTGTCAGTGTGTAAGAAAGAATACTGCATCGAAACGTTAACTTTCCTAATTTAAAAAATTTAAAAAGAATAAATTCAATATGTTACATAGCCTTATAATCCAGTCGGATGTTGTCCGCGATACGTGCGATATACTCGCTGTTCGTCGGTCTGTTCCTTCCGCTGGCTGCTGAATATCCGAATATTTTCTCAAATGTCTCCACATTTCCCCGAGTCCAGGATACCTCAATGGCATTCCGGATGGCGCGTTCCACTTTCTGGTCTGTGGTCTTGAAATGTTTTGCGATCGTAGGATACAGAAGTTTGGTAACGCTGCTTACCACTTCCATATCTTTTCCTGACAAAATAATTGCATCACGTAAATAGTGATAACCCTTCAGATGCGCCGGCACCCCTATCTCCAGCATGATTTTAGTTACATATCTCTCCAGTTCAGAATCTTTTACTGCTACAATATCCAAAACAAGTCCCCCTTTATACTTGTCGAGTATTGCTCTCCTACCGTGACTGACAGAGAAATAATATCATAACTGTCGTTTTTTGAAAAGACTTTTTCTCGTTAAAATATAGTTAAGAAAGCAAAAATGTTACATTTACCCCCTGTTTTGTAACAGCAAAATGCCTAGATTTCTTCCTTTACCAGATAGATCGGTCTGCGTTTTACTTCCATATAGGCTTTCGCCAGATACTGTCCGAGAATACCGGTACAGAAGAACTGGATGCCGCTGGTCATCAGGATAATGCACACCAGGGAAGGCCAGCCGGAGACCGGATCACCGAAGATCAGCTTCCTCACAATGATAAATACGATCATCAGAAAAGCGATCACGCAGAACAGGATCCCGACAAAAGAGGCGATCAGCAGCGGTGCTGTGGAAAAAGCAGTGATCCCGTCTATGGAATATACCAGCAGTTTCCAGAAGTTCCACTTGGTCTCTCCCTTGGCACGTTCCACGTTTTCATATTCCAGCCATTTGGTACGGAAACCGACCCAGCCGAAGATTCCCTTGGTAAAGCGGTTATACTCCCGCATGGAAAGGATCGCGTCCACCATCTGTCTGGTCATCAGGCGGTAATCTCTGGCACCGTCCATCATCTCGGTATGGGATATCTTCTTCATCAGATGATAAAATCTTCTGGCGAAAAAGCTGCGGATCGGCGGCTCCCCTTTTCTCGTGACGCGGCGGGTAGCCACGGAATCATATCCCTGCCAGATATATTCGAACATTTCCGGCAACAGGGAAGGCGGATCCTGCAGATCCACATCCATCATGACCACATAGTCTCCCCGAGACTTTTCCAGTCCGGCGAACATAGCGGCTTCTTTTCCGAAATTCCTGGAGAAGGAAATAATATGCACGCGCGGATCCTGCTCGATCAGCTTTTTCACTTCCCGCACAGTACCGTCTTTGGAACCGTCATCGATATACAACAGCTCCAGTTCTATTTCTTTTTCCTTGAAAAAAGGATCATTCTTCGTCAGTTCCCGGTAAAACAGGGCTACACTTTCCTCTTCATTATAACAGGGCACTATTACACTCAACAGGCTCATTACTGGTCTCCTTAGGCTTTGGTTATAAGATTCCACATGACACTATTATACGTTTCTTCCCACATCATTTCAAGCCATTCTTCCCACATCATTTCAAGCCAGGCACTGTACTTTTTCCTTCTTTTGGATTATACTGAATTTATATATGCCTGTCCTTCCAAATGGGGCGTGGCAGAAACGAGGTTATTTATGACTTTTTTTGAAGAATTTTTCAGTAATCATATTTTTCTGACTGCAGCCTGTGGCTGGTTCGTGGCACAGATCCTGAAGACTCTGATCCATCTGATCATTTCCAAAAAATTCGTGGCGGAGCGTCTGGTGGGCAGCGGTGGAATGCCCAGTTCGCATTCTGCTACCGTATGTGCACTGGTCACTGCGACATGCTATGAATACGGCGCCGGCAGTTTCGAGTTCGCCATCTCTCTGATCCTGGCGATCATCGTGATGTACGATGCCATGGGAGTCCGCCGCGAGACCGGTATTCAGGCGCAGGTGCTGAATGATATGATGAAGATCTTCGAGGATATGGGCCGCAGCGAGATTTCCCCTCATGACAAGCTGAAGGAGTTCGTGGGACATACTCCTCTGCAGGTACTCATGGGTGCGCTGTTAGGTATTTTCTGCGGCGTGATCATTTATACTTTTGTGATCTGATCAGGGAAAAGGTTGATGGATTTTTTTGATCGGTAACGTTTTTGATAAATACCGTATTATGGTCGAGGTGACTTTTACATGATTTCTCATAATAATAAAAAACGGACATGGCACAGAGCCGCCGCGCTTCTGCTGTCCGCTTCTCTGCTGCTGACCGCCTGCGGCGCACAGAACAATAACGATAATATTTTCAGTCCAATCCTGCCGGACAACAGTCCTGCTTCTTCGACGGATCCCGATGACAAGCTTCCGGATCCTGTGACGATCGTGGTGGAGGATGATTCGGTGGCGCCCGCCGAGGGAATGGTGCGCAGTCGTCTCACCAATGAATGGGTGGATGCCGATATCGCTGCCACGCGCCCTATCGCTGTCATGATCCCCAATGAGGCTGCCGCGATCCCTCAATATAGTCTGTCCGAGGCTTCCATTCTCTATGAAGCAAATGTTGAGAACCGCATGACGCGTATGATGGCAGTCTATGAAGGCTGGGAGGATCTGGACAAGATCGGCAACATCCGGAGTCTGCGTGATTATTATGCCTACTGGGCATTTGAATGGGATGCGTTCCTGGTGCATTTCGGAGGGCCTTTTTTCATCAATGAATTGCTGGAACAGCCGGACACGCAGGATATCGACGGTACCTCCGGCACGGATGAAGGAGCCTTTTTCCGCACCACGGATCGCAACAAGCCTCACAATGCTTATGCTTCCGGGGCTGGTCTGCTGCGGGTGATCGGCCAAAAAGGCTACAGTCTGGAATATCGTGGGCTGTCCGACGAAGAGCATTTCCGTTTTGCCACGAAGGCTGAACCCAATACGCTCGGGCAGTACGGTTCCAAGGCCAAGGATGCCACTTATATCGATATGTCGGGGTGTTACCCTCTGACCAGATGTTATTTTGAATTCAATGAAGATGACGGTCTCTATTATCGTTCCCAGCATCTGTCCGGCAGTACGGACGGACCGCATATCGATGCATTGACCGGCAAGCAGCTGACTTTCAAGAATATTCTGGTGCAGAATACCTTTTATGAAGAGTTGGGCGAGGGGTACCTGGCATTCCAATGCCACGACACCACGAGAGACGGCTGGTTCTTTACGAACGGCCGGGGGATTCACGTGAATTGGGAGAAGACCTCCGATTACGGCGCCACGAGATACTACGACGACAATGGTGATGAGATCGTCCTCAATGCCGGCAAGACTATGATCTGCATCGTGGAGGACGGCGATTCCTTCACGTTCCATTAGAGATGTAAATTGAGATTTAGTGAAGAAGCCACGAACGCCCACGGCGAACGGAATGTCCTTCCTCGATGTGAGGTCTCCCGGTGGGAATTTTCTAACGAAAAGTGAGTAGCGGTTCTAATCCGTACGGGCACGGCTCCAGTTGCCATCCATGGCAACATCCGCCTGTCGCGAACGTCCTGTTCGCTCCACCCTGTCTTTCAACACTTTTCGAGAAAATATCACCACCTCCCGACAAACATCTTCGGAAGGACATTCCGTCCACCGTGGCGTTCTGTGTTTTGGGTCTATACAGAAAAACTGAGTTGTGAGATACAAAATTCGCTGCAAATAACGCATAAAAAGCTGAATATGGGTCTATAGGGAAAAAACTGGCTC